>Ga0209430_1000931_pt1 | contig 24498 bp, 18 predicted proteins | sample BarGraIncub1133A_FD_184504 | JGI IMG/M metagenome (GOLD analysis project Ga0209430, IMG submission 184504) | Arctic peat soil microbial communities from Barrow, Alaska - Barrow Graham LP Incubations 11-33A (SPAdes) (version 2) | ecosystem: Environmental > Terrestrial > Soil > Wetlands > Peat... | reverse complement strand
ATTGTGGACGAATTCCAAGTAGGCCAATTGATACAGACCGTATCCATCCTGTTTTTGTTGGGCCGTGTTGTAAGCCTGTTCCATGGATTCCCAGGAATTGATTTGCGGTTGTTGCGCCCATTTGTGGGGATCGGTCAGTAAGGGTCGGGCTGGATTCGGATGGAGGTAGTAGTTAAAGTCATTTCCCGACTGGGCTATGTCTTGAGCATTGACTGAGAGAGTCAAGGTTAACGCTAGAATGAATGGGATCAGGCAGGGTTTCATGGAGCACTGGTTAGTGACTGTTGGCGCAAATATACGTAGAAACGGCTATCTTTGTTAAATTTACGTTCAATTCATGAAGAAATCACTTTGTTCCATGCAAATACAGCCTGAACAGCCTTTGAGGGAATTGCTTTTCCGTCATCCGCATCTGCTACCCATGATTCATGCACTTGGGGTGCAAGGTCCATTTGGTGAGGACTCTATCCGTCAGGTTTGCAAGAATCAGAACATTCTTGAACCGGTTCTGATGCCTTTGTTGGATGCCGGAATCTATGACGACTTTGAACTGAAGGAAACAATACCGGCTTATGGACTTTTGCAGTTGTGTGAGTTGACTAAAACTCTAACCGATTATCTTTTAAAACATTTGAACGATTTTATTCGGCTGAAACCTACTTTCATCAGAACACTGGAGTTGGCAAGCATGCAATTGATGACCCATCGGGACGAATTGATTCAAATTGTCTTGCCGCAAATAAACGGCATTTATGAGTTGTATTACAGTCCCGAGTATACTTCTGGAAAAAGCAACCTATTGAGTTTCAGCATCGAATTTTTTCCAAAAACGAAATTGCCGCATGTATCGCTTTCAGCTATGGAAAATGACATCGAAAAGGAGACGATGAAGGAGGAACACAATGCCTGGCATTCCATGCAGGATTTTCATCAATTTCTGGAATTGATGGTTGCTTTGGAGCGGGTGGAGGAGCGATTACTCAAACCGGTGGTGCTGCAGATGGAAGAGGATATCATCAAGACGTTTCAGAAGAAAAAAAAGAAGCCTATGCGGTTGGCATTTCTTTCCTTGCCCGAAGGGGAGCTGCAGCCGGAATTGCTCAGCAAGCGTGAAAAAGAGGTGTTGTCATTGGTGGCTCAGGGTCTGATGAACAAAGAGATTGCGGATAGGCTGAACATTTCGCTCACCACCGTCATTTCGCATCGCAAACATATTGTGAGCAAACTGGGTATCACTACGCTGGCTGGTTTGACCGTTTATGCCTACACGCACGGATTTATCATCACTAATGAGGATTGACCGGTACTGAAACCTTTCTGTACTTTGCAGCTTCAACAAAATCTGCAAAGCATGAACTTAAAATTTTTAATCGGGCTGGCGCTGCTGGCAACCGTTTTATCCGTTTCGGCTGAAGAAAATGACAGCCTGAAGTTGAACCTTCAGGAAATCGTGGTGACCAAAGCATTGCGTGAAAATGCTTTTTTGAATGAACTGCCGGTTTCTTCCACCGTACTTTCGGGGCGTCAATTGGCTTTAGAAAACCACTTTGATTTGAAAAGTGTTGCCAGCCAGGTGCCCAATCTTTATATTCCCGATTACGGCTCCAAATTGACTTCAGCCATTTATCTACGTGGCATCGGAACGCGCATGAACGCTTCCGTGGTGGGTTTCTATGTGGATGACGTGCCTTATTTGGATAAATCAGCCTTCGATTTTGATTGGCAGGACATTCAACGGGTGGAAGTGTTGCGTGGTCCTCAGGGGACGCTTTATGGACGGAATGCGATGGGTGGCGTGATCCATCTGCATACGTTTTCACCTTTCGAAAACCCGGGAACGACACTTCGGTTGTCTTATGGTTCGTACAACGACCTTCGGATCCAAGCATCCCATTCGCAGAAGATTAACGATCAATATGCATTCAGCTTGGCTGGAAACTACCATAAGAATGATGGCTTCTTCACTAATGAAGGAACGGGTAAAAAGGTGGGTGCCACGCAGACCGCTGGTGTTCGCGGCAAACTGGCAGCTCGGTATGCCAACGGTTGGAGGGCCGACCTAAGCGCTGCCTTCGAATACACGAAGCAGGACGGTTATGCCTATTCCCCAGTGAGCAGCGATACGATTTCCTACAACGATGAGTGTTCGTATAGCAGAAACCTGCTCACAGCCGGTTTGACGCTGGCCAAAGAAACGGATCGTACTTCTTTCCATTCGGTGACAGGCTTCCAAAACTTCAAAGACGCTTTAAAACTGGACCAGGATTTCTCCACTGCTTCTCTTTTTACCTTGCATCAGAATCAAGATTACCATGCGCTTACGCAGGAATTCGTCTATAAATCAACTGACTTGAGGCCCTTTCAATGGGTGTTCGGAGCATTCGGTTCAGTCGGTATGACAGAAACCTTGGCTCCAGTTCAATTCAAGCAAGACGGAATAGCAACCATGCTGGAAAATAACATCAACAGTGGTATTCCGGCTTCTTTGGGCATGAATGTGGATATTACGGACAATGTGCTGGATATTCCTAGTGATTTCAATGAACAGCGTCAAACGGCAGCTCTGTACCACCAATTCACCTGGCAATTGCCGTTTGTAAAGGGTTTGTCTCTGACCGGTGGATTGCGTCTGGAATACGAGCGTGTACAATTGGACTGGAAATCTTCGGCGGACATGAATTACCTCTATTCTATGGTCAATCACGGTATGACGCTGCGTGATAGCTTGACTGCCAATGCCTTGCTGAAAGGTGATGCTTCCAAGGATTATGTAGAAGTAACACCAAAAATCGCTTTGGATTATGCATTCAATCCCAAAAACAGGGTTTATGCCAGCGTGACGCGCGGTCATCAGGCAGGTGGCTACAACGTGCAACTCTTTTCGGATTTGATTCAGACAGAACTGCAGGCCGTGATGTCTCAGCAAATGAAGACCAGCATGACGACCCAGCTTCAGAGGTTTATGCCTCAATCGTCTGTAGATGCGATCGTATCGCATATCCCTGCATCTAAAAACGTTCAGAACGTTTCGTCCATCTTGTCTTACGATCCGGAATACAGCTGGAACTACGAAGTCGGTTTCCACTCTGAGCCCTTAACCGACCGGGTGCAGGTGGACGGAGCGTTCTTTTATGTGGATTGTTACAACCGTCAGATAGCACAATTTTCGCCCAGCGGTTTCGGCCGAATGATGAGGAATGCCGGTAAAAGCTATAGCAAAGGGTTTGAAATCAGTGTTTTGGCCAAAGTGTTGAGCAATTTGGACGTTCGTGCATCCTACGGCCTCACCCAGGCTCGTTTCACCAAGTATTCGGATTCGATACGGGTGAATGGTGTTTATACGGAAGTAGATTATGCAGGTAAGTCGGTACCGATGATTCCGAAGCATACGCTTTCGGTCGGTGCGGATTATTCCTTGAAAATTAATTCGGAACTACTGAACCGTATTATCCTGTCCGCACAATACCAAGCCAACGGACCCATTTATTGGACGGAGAAGAACGATGTGCAACAGCCTTTTTACGGGGTTGCCGACGGTCAGATTTCTTTCGTTAAAGGGGCTTGCCAATTGCAGTGTTGGGTGAAGAATGCTTTCAGCCAGTCTTTCCGGACGTTTTATTTTGAATCGATGGGCAAGGCTTTTGCACAACAAAACCGTCCGAGTCAGATCGGAGCGACGATTCAATATAAGTTTTAGAATAAAGCCAGGACTTTCGGCAGAAAGATAATCAGGCCGCAAACCACGGCCATCAGAGCACAGAACAGTACGGCGCCGGCAGCAATGTCTTTGGCCAGCCGTGCTGTTTCGTGTTTTTGGGGGAACAAGTGATCGGTGAGTTTTTCGATGACGGTATTGAAGGCTTCGGCAGAAAAGACCAGTCCGATGCACAGGGCGACCAGGCACCATTCGGTAGCCGAAATGCAAAACAGGAAACCGGCGATGACTACACAAATGCTGATGAACAGGTGAATCCTGGCATTTTGTTCGGATTTGATCAGTTCGTATATGCCGGTAAAGGCAAAACCGAAACTTCTGAACAATTTTTTCAGGTTCAATTTATTCGAATTTTCCATGTTTGGCTTTATGATTGTTTTGATACCATTGATTGGCCTTATGAGTAAGCCAGGCTGAACCGGCGCCAAGCAGGGCTCCTGCTGCTACATCGCTAGGGTAATGGGCCCCTAAATATACACGCGAAAAGCCCACCGAACCTGCCCAAAGGTAGCTGGGTGCAATTACATACCATTTGGGGTAGATCAAGCTAAGTGAGGTTGCTGTGGCAAAGGAGGACGACGTATGGCCCGACGGAAAAGAGGGACTGCCATCCACAGATTTTGGGATGATGTCCGGATAGGTTGTATACGGTCGATCGCGGTTGATGCTGTATTTGAGGAGGTAAGTCATACCCAAGTTAAGGGCGGAAGCGGCACCGAGTTCAATGGTCTGATTCAGCAGTTTGTCATTGTGCGTGAGCAAGGCGGTAGCTCCCATTACCAAGGGCACTCCAGCAATGACTACAACGTGCGAGTCCGAGATGAACTGGAAAAACGGATCTGCAGGCAACACTTCGGAGGAATACACTTTACGCAACAGGCGGATATCCGCATTCTGGGCCTGAACAGTCAGTGTCAGCAGTAAAAAGGAAATCAAGACGGATCGGAACATGGTTGCAACGTTTAGTGCAAAGTTACGACTTCTTTGGAAGTTTTTGGAGGTTGATAATCCCATGGCATAATTTCACCCACTCTTTTGAAACTCCAGTAACCGATAGTGACAATATTCCCTGCATTTTTGAGGGAACCGTTGGGGTAAAATACCAATGGGTTCTCCAATATAGTAACAATCGTCGTTTGCTGTCCCAGATTCCGCTTCATCCCAATGTGATAAATCGAATTGTTGCGGTAGGCGCGATCTTCCCCGTTTAGCGTGTATCGTATTTCGAAAGGGCTTTTAAAGTCCAATGCCGCCGTTTTCTCCATGAGGTACAAGTTGTTATACAGGTTTAGCTGAATCTCGGTCTGCACCATGTGTTGGCTGGGTTCAGGCACAAAAACCGTGTCTGCCATCAGGCCATAACTGTTGCCCAACAGATTGATGTGTTTTTGTTTCTCTATTTTGAAAATCTGAAATCCATCCTGTTGCAATGTCTTATTGAACAAGCTTCTAAAAAAATGCATCTGAGAACCTTGATAGGCACGTTCTCGATTTTCCTGAATCCGTTCTTTATTTTTGATTTTAGAAAGATTGTCCATGAAAAGGGGATAACCTTTGAAAATCGTCGAGTATTTGGTCTGATTGAAACTCTCCAAGGTGTACCGGATAGTATAACCCAACGATTTGTTTTCGATGATCAGGTTGCTATCGGCGTACGCGATCAATTCGTCCTGGCCAATTTTGCCTGGAATGAACCTTCGCTCCAAATGAATGACATTGGGATTGAGAATGGTGCATTTCTTACCGCATTCGGAATCACCAAAAAAACCAAAAATGAATTCGGCCATGTTTTTCTTGCGGTTGGAATCATATCCGATAACACTGACGGTAGAAAGCTGGAGTGATCTGATTTGCAATTCTACTTTAAGTGGTTGGTCCAATGGAATTTCGCTGACATTTTTTGTGTAGGTCTGATAACCGAGGTGGGCAATTACGAACTGGGAGGAACCACTCGGGGTGAAGTTGAGAGTGAATGAACCGTCTGTTCTGGTGATGGCACCAAAAGTGGTCCCTGAGAGGAATACCGTGGCCGATTCTAAGGGCTTTCCTGAAGCGGCATCTATGACAGTCCCGGTAATGGTGGTCGAAAAAGCCGAAAAAACAGCGAATTGCAGGCAGAGTGTCAGGGTTAAAAAGTATCTCATGGATTCGAATTCGTTTTGTTCAGGCAAATATTGACCGAATATTTGGTTTCTCAAACATTATTTTAAAATAAATTTCAAGGGTTTAGTATATTTACGAAATTTTTGTCCCATTATGACAAGACCAACTTCCCCCAAAAAGAAAGAACTCCGCAAACGCAAGAATAACCTGCTTTATGGCGGGTTGAGTTACAACGGCAATTTTACGCATGCCACCAACATTCAACTGACCAGTTTCGATGCTACCGGTTCTGAAACCATAGTCGTTCATGACCCCAAAGACCTGAAGTTGAAACCTGGTAAAACGAACTGGGTTCATATTTTTGGGCTATCCGACGAAACAGAGATTTCCAACCTGTGCAAAATGCTGGGTATTGAGTTGCCCATGGTTCAGGATGTCTTGAATGCGAGGCATATAGCCAAACTGGAGGATACCGGTAAGGGCTTGTTTGCGGTGATGGATGCCTATACCTACAACGACGACAAAGAAATGGTTCGCGACCACCAAAGCATTTTTCTGGGTCCGAATTTCGTGTTTTCGTTCGAGGAAGGTACCGGCCACCGATTCGACTTGGTTTGTAAGGCCATCACGGAGGGAATTGGGCAGGTTCGTCAGCATGGAGCCGACTTCCTTTTCAACCTCTTAGTGAGTTTGGTCGTGGATTCCTATTACGATGTACTGGAATATCAACAGAGCAACCTGCTGGATATGGAGGATGAATTGATGGAATTTGAGGCTGGGCACAAGGACACCGGTCAGAAAATTCAGCATTTCCGCAGAGACCATACCCTACTACTGAAAGCAGCTTCGCCCTTGCACGAAGCGTTCGGCCACTTTCTCATGCTTGACTCCGTTTTGGTCAAACCCGAATCCAAAATATATTTCAGAGATACCTACGACCATCTACGTCAGGTCATGTCCATGCTCGATGCCAATCGGGAAACGCTTTCTGCCCTGATGGATTTGTATATTTCGAACAACGACTTGCGCATGAACCTCGTCATGAAGCAACTCACGGTGGTGGCTACCATCTTTATTCCGCTGACTTTTCTAGTGGGTGTCTGGGGCATGAATTTTAAATTTATGCCGGAATTAAGATGGCCGAATGGCTATTTGTATTCGTGGATCGTGATGATTGCCGTAGGTGTTTTATTGTATTTGTGGTTTCGATGGAAATATAGGCCTTAAAAAATTGCTTATTCTGGACAAATAAAGTCCACTCAAACCATCGGCGACCAATTTATTCTGTTGTCACACAGGGCGACTTCATTATTCTAATAAATCCGCTTCATCCTGATTTCCATCGAATTCGAATGGTGAGTGCGGAATTGTTTCCTTTCGATAAGAGGCTTTTCCGATAGGATTGCATCAATAATTTTAGAACTTGGTCTACTTCATACTCCGCAACTACTTAAGTTAAATAAAAATGTTATTTTTACATCTGTTTTTGACCTTTCAAACCTTATGAGATACCGTGTACTTTTGCTATTAATGGCTTTTGTTATCCCAAACTTTCTTTTTGCGCAGATTGCTGTTAAGTCCTTCCGTAAATTGGAGAGTGATCTTGCAGCCCGTGTGGAAGAATCGAAGATAGATCAGAATGGTGATTTATGTGCTATCATCAAGATTGTTACAACCCAAGTCGGTTTCACCTTTGACTGCGGTCAAATTGGAATCATGAAGATTGTTAACAAGCCTTCTGAAATATGGGTGTATTTGCCCTACGGAGCTAAACGAATCACCATATCGCATCCTCAATTAGGCTTGTTGAGGGACTATTTGTTCCCTCAACCCATCGAGAAGGGCACTGTCTATGAATTGGTGTTGGTGACCGGAACAGTAGAAACCATCGTCAAGCCACTCGAAATCGAGTCCCAATGGCTCCTCATCAATACGGATCCACCCGGCGCCGATGTTTATATCAATGATCAGAGTTTCGGAAAAACACCCTATCAAAACGAACTACCGACGGGCAAATATACTTGGCGGCTGCAAAAAGAATTGTATCTGTCAGAAGCCGGTACGGTGGAGTTAATCGCTGGAGATAATAAACAGAAAATTGATCAGATTCTGAAACCAAACTTTGGAACCATCCATGTGAACTCCACTCCAGAAAGCGGTTCCGCTGTTTCAATGAATGGCAGACCAACAGGGAAGATTACCCCTTGTACCTTTGATACCATAATCGCTGGCACGTATACATTTTCAGTTAGTCGCGACATGTATGAAACGACTTCACAAAAAGTTAGTTTGACCGGAGGCGAGAAAAAAGACGTTCAAATTGTCATGAATCCGACTTTTGCTGAAATTAGCATCCTTACGGAGCCAGCTTCTGAAATCTACGTCAACAACAAATGGAAAGCCTCCGGAACTTGGAAAGGGCGTTTATCTCCCGGAATTTATACTTTTGAAGCTCGCCTTGACCGATATGCATCAACTTTTGAGAAACAAACGGTGATGATTGGGCAGCCTTTAAACCTGACGCTTCGACCTACCACGCGTTTGGGTAACCTAAAGGTGATGAGCACTCCCTTTGAAGCCGATATTACACTTGATGGCAAGCCAGTCGGAAAATCCCCGATGACCCTTAAAAATGTGCTTATTGGCGACCATAAAGTGGAACTTTCGCTGAACGAACACGATCCATACAGTATCGAAATTAGCGTGGATGAAGGACAAACAGCTACCGTAAATGCTATGCTTGTTAGCAACCTAACGTTCGAAAAGCCTACCATAACCGCTCCTCAAGTAAAGAAAACTCCTAAACCTGAAAACATATATCTACTCTTGGCAGGAATCTCTGCACCAATTGATCAAAAAGCCGGTTTTATCATGGTTGGAAAAGTTAGTCGGATTGGTTCGTACGTAAAGTTTAAATCCAATCTGAATTTCAGTGATGCTTTCGTGAGTCAAGGAGAAAGTACAACCGAAAGGTTCTTCAATGGGAAAGTGTATCAAGGGCGCTTAGCCGTCACAGGTGGGCTTTTGTATCGTATTGCATCACCAATTATCGTATACGGAGGCCTTGGCTATGGAAACCGTTGGGTGAACTGGGAGAAACTTTCCGGAGAACGTTTTCGGGTGACCGATTATTCTTTCAAGGGTCTTGAAATGGAAGCTGGTGTTGTTTTGAAGATAAAAAGATTGCTTTTAAGTGGAGGAATCTCTTCATACTCCCCTGATTTCTACGAAGCTGACTTCGGTTTAGGTTTCACCTTCTAACGTGAATTGAAATGCGTGCAATTTATAAAAAGACTCCATTCTTATTGACTCTGGTGATGCTTCTATTAAGCAGCTGTGATACTGATTTGGCCCCTGGGAATTTCATTCCAACAGTGACGACAGGCACTTCATCGTACATTTCGGTCTCAAATGCAACCGTAGGTTTGACTATTGTGAACATTTCAGCAGTTACTGAAGTTGGTGTTATATACAGTAAAGATGAACTAAATCCAACTTCGAAAACGGGTACAAAAGTTAAAGCCTTGACTGTTCAAGAAAACCTATTTTCTTTGGGTCTTACTGGTCTTCAACCAAATACAAATTATTATTACCGAGCCTATGCCACCGATGGGTCTGAATATGTGTATGGTGATGTGTCTGACTTTACTACGTTGGCATTGACGACACCAACTCTTAATACAAAGACGGTTACGAATATCACGGATTCCACTGCCTTTTGCGGTGGAAACATTACTAGTAATGGCGGTGCAACGATTACATCAAGTGGTGTTTGCTGGAGCACTACTGCAAATCCAACTACAGCGAACAGTATAACGACGGACGGTTCGACTTCAGGATCGTTCACCAGTATTGTCAACGGATTAGCTCCTAACGTGACTTATTATGTTCGGGCTTATGCTACCAATAGTGTTGGTACGGCTTATGGGAATCAGCAAATATTCAATTCTGGCACAACCATTGCATCACTGACAACCAATAATGTTTGGGCTTTTACTTCCGGTGCATACTCTTGTGGCGGAACCATAATCAGCAATGGCGGCCTTGCAATTTCGGTAAGTGGAGTATGTTGGAGCACTATAGCAAATCCTACTATTGCGAACAGTAAAACAACGGACGGTTCAACATTAGGGTCGTTTTCAAGTTCCATAACTGGCTTATCACCGGGTCTAACTTATTATGTCCGTGCTTACGCTACCAATAGTGCTGGAACAGCTTATGGGAACCAGCAAACTTTCGTTACCGGCTCAACTGTTCCAACTCTGACTACGAGCAATGTAACGTCTGTTACTTCTACTACCGCAACATGTGGTGGAACCATAACCAGTGATGGTGGTTTAACGATTATGGCAAATGGTGTTTGCTGGAGCACTACTGAAAATCCAACAACGACAAACAGTAAAACGACGGACAGTTCAATCGCTGGTTCCTTCACAAGTTTCATAACTGGGCTTTCACCGGGCACAACATATTATGTACGTGCATATGCCTCCAATAGTGTGGGTACAGTGTATGGAAATCAGCAAAAAATTACAACCAGTACAACCATTGCATCACTTACTACGAGTAGTGTAACGTCGATTACTGCTACAACTGCAACTTCCGGTGGAACGATAAGTAGTAATGGCGGTGGAACGATTACAGTGAGTGGTATTTGCTGGAGCAATACTTCAAATCCAACTACAGCGAATAGTAAAACGACGAACGGTTCAACATCAGGTTCGTTTACAAGTTCAATAACCGGGCTATCAACAGGTGCAACTTACTATGTTCGGGCTTATGCTACCAATAGTGTTGGTACAGCGTATGGGAGCCAGCAAACATTCACGACCAGCTCAACCATTGCATCACTGACTACGAGCAGTGTAACGTCGATTGCTACTACTTCTGCCACCTGTGGCGGAACCATAACCAGCAATGGCGGAGCACCGATTAGTGTAAGTGGTATTTGCTGGAGCACCTCTGCAACTCCAACAATCGCGAACAGTATAACGACGGACGGTTCGATATCAGGATCATTTATTAGTTCACTAACTGGGCTACTATCTGGTACAACTTATTATGTGCGTGCTTATGCAACGAATAGTGTTGGTACGGCTTATGGAAGTCCAGTTGGTTTTACAACATTAACTTCCACTATCTCATTACCAACTGTAACCACAAATGCGATATCGGGTATTACAAGTACCTCAGCAACAGGTGGTGGAAATGTTACAAGTGACGGTGGCGCAACTGTTACAGTCAAAGGTGTATGTTGGAGTACAAGCTCAAACCCTATTTATGGTTATGACGCTAGTAATTACGGTGGAACAGGAACAGGTGCTTTCTCATGTTCATTACCAGCGCTCAAAAATAATACCACTTACTATGTCCGTGCTTATGCCACTAATAGTGTTGGAGCAGCGTATGGAAATCAAGTAAGTTTTACTTTGTCGTCAAGTACTGGAACAGTAACTGACATGGATGGTAATGTGTATCATACTGTCACAATTGGTGCTCAGACATGGATGGTAGAGAACCTGAAAACTACGAAATACAAAGACGGTGCATCGATACCTTTAGTAAGTGACGGTTCAGCCTGGGAAGCTCTTTCAACTCCCGGTTACTGTTTTTACAACAACGATGCTGCCAATAAAAACACCTATGGTGCATTATACAATTGGTATACCGTAAACACTGGAAAGCTTGCTCCAACCGGCTGGCATGTGCCCACCGATGCCGAATGGACCACGCTTGAAAACTATTTGATATCAAATGGCTACAATTACGATGGCTCCACTACCCGCAATGATATAGCTAAATCCTTAGCAGCTACTACCCTCTGGGATACATACACAACGGTAGGCACTATCGGTAATGATTTAACAAAAAATAACTCTTCTGGTTTTGCAGGTCTTCCAGGTGGTTACCGCGTCTACGCTGGTCCATTCTACTCCATTGGCAGCGAGGGTAACTGGTGGAGTTCCACTCAGTACAGTGCAGGCTCATACTACGCTAGGTACATCAGGCTGTACTTCAACGCTAGCAATTTGGGTGGGGGAAGCACCGATATGCAGTATGGGTTCTCTGTTCGTTGTGTCAAGGATTAGTTGTGACCAGAATCACGGAACCATGCATGCCATAATTAAGATGGCACCCTGTTTATATATTATATAAATATTTCGTATATGTTATATAATATGTACATTTACATCTTAAAATGATATTTCAAAATTAGCTTTTTATATAGTTTCACCAAAATTTGGAATTAGTTACCTAAAAAGGTAACTTTGTCCTGTAATAGAAGAATTTATGCGGATTACGTATGTTTACGGCACAGATTTTTGGGGCTTCTACTACTCTCAAAGGCCTGGAGTACAAGACAAAATTGATTGGGTAATTGGTTTAGTCAGGACTTTGAGAATGGTTCCTGAGAAATTCTTCAAACACCTTGAAGGGACAGAAGGGCTTTTTGAGATCAGAATAAAACTAGGAAGCGACATTTTTCGAATTTTATGCTTTTTTGATGAAGGAAATTTGATAATCCTGCTCAATGGTTTTCAGAAAAAAACTGATAAAACCCCAAAAAATGAGATTGAAAAAGCAGAACGTTTAAAAAAGAACTATTATGAAGAAAAATCAGGTAAATGATCTTGTATCTTGGGACGATCATATAGATAAGAAATACGGAAAAGCAGGCACTCCGACAAGAGATAAATACGAAGAGGATTTTGATAATTTCAAAATAGGTGTGCTTATTCAAGAAGCCAGGAAGCAACAACACCTGACACAGGAAGAACTTGCCCTAAAGTGTGGGACAACAAAAAATTATATTTCCAGAATTGAGAACAATGCCAGTGATATTCGACTCTCGACGCTTAAAAGAATCATACGTGAAGGACTTGGCGGACACCTTAAAATGAGTCTGGAACTATAGAAATGCCAATCGGACATCTGAATTTTAAAATGGTCAGCCAGAAAGTTACTTCTGAATTATCTATTCAAACTCTTTCCCACTTGGAGTATTCACTCTATCAACCGATAGTGGTTTTACCTACCTGACGCGCACCTCGCAAAATCAACGGTTTTCGATAGTTGTGTTGTCTCCATTTCCGCAATTCATTTAGTTAATATTTACCGTCGTTTTATTACTGATATAAATCTTTGTAATAAAACGACGGTAAATATTGAAGTTTATTGTACTATAATGACGGTAAAACCCGTTCAAAAACAGAGGATCTTACCAAGAGAACACCAATTAGTGGCAGTTCATTTGGTTTACTGCCGATAATTAAATTCTATTATAAAGGAACAGCAGCTTCTTAAAACTCCGAATTAAAGTGGAACCTTATATCCTTGAAGTCGCTCTGCGCCATCCTCAACACATACTCTGAATCCGCCAGAAAAACATCACGTCCTTCTTTGTCGCTGGCAATGTACTGATACTTCCGCTTCTTGAAATTATCGAGTTCCTCGGCGTTGTCCGATTCGATCCAACAGGCCTTGAACAGGTTGATGGGCTCCCAACGGCATTGCGCGTTGTATTCGTGTTCAAGACGGTACTGGATGACTTCAAACTGTAGTTGACCAACGGTACCGATGATTTTGCGACCGTTGAACTGGTTGGTGAAGCTTTGAGCCACGCCTTCGTCCATCAGCTGGTCGATGCCTTTCTGCAATTGCTTGGACTTCATCGGGTCCGCATTCTCGATGTACTTGAACATCTCGGGAGAGAAGCTGGGAATGCCCTTGAAATGGAGGTCTTCACCACTGGTCAGGGTATCGCCGATCTTGAAGTTGCCGGTGTCGGGTAGACCGACAATATCCCCTGGCCAAGCTTCGTCCACGATGGATTTCTTTTGAGCCATGAAGGCGGTTGGAGCGGAGAATTTCAGCATCTTGTTGTAACGCACGTGTTTGACGTTGACGTTGCGTTCGAACTTGCCGGAACAGATTTTGAGGAAGGCGATGCAGCTGCGGTGGTTTGGGTCCATGTTGGCATGGATCTTGAAAATGAAGCCGCTGAAGGTTTCTTCGTCGGGGCGGACGATGCGTTCTTCCGTTTTGATGGGGCGGGGTGTCGGGGCGATACGGACGAAACAATCCAGTAATTCCTTCACACCGAAGTTGTTGAGGGCGGAACCGAAAAAGACAGGTGCCAAGTCGCCCTTCAGGTAGGTTTCCACATCGAACGGGTCGTAGATGCCTTCAATGAGCTCGAGGTCTTTGCGCAGGGTTTGTGCGTTTCGGTCGCCGACGTAGGCTTCGAGTTCAGAACTGTTGATGTCTTCGATGCCGACGCTGTCGGTAACAGTCTGTTTGGAAGGCGTATATAAGTTGAGGCTCTCATCCAAAATGTTGTAAACCCCTTTGAAATCGGGCCCTTGGTTGATGGGCCAAGTCAGGGGGCGAACGGCTATTTCGAGTTCAGCTTCCAGTTCGTCCAGCAAATCGAAGGAATCCTTGCCGGAACGGTCCATCTTGTTGACAAAAACCATCACGGGCGTTTTGCGCATGCGGCAGACCTCCATGAGTTTGCGGGTCTGGCTTTCCACCCCTTTGGCCGTATCTACGACGATGATGACACTGTCCACGGCTGTGAGGGTACGAAAGGTATCCTCGGCAAAGTCTTGGTGGCCAGGAGTATCCAGAATGTTGACCTTATAATCGTGGTAGTCGAAACCCATAACGGAAGTCGCTACCGATATGCCGCGTTGCTTTTCGATGTCCATCCAGTCGGAAGTCGCGGTTTTCTTGATTTTGTTGGATTTGACAGCTCCTGCCACGTGGATGGCACCCCCGAAAAGCAAGAGTTTTTCGGTAAGGGTCGTTTTACCCGCGTCGGGGTGGCTGATGATGGCGAAGGTACGTCTCCGCGCTATTTCTTTTTCGAGTTCAGTCATTAAAATTTTGCGATGCAATCCGCCAGGCTTTCTTCCCAGGTCGGTATATGAATGCCGTAGTCGGCTTTGATTTTTTCTTTGCTAAGTGCGCTGTAGGCTGGACGGGGGGCTTTGGCAGGGTAGTCTTTGGAAGCGATGGGATTTACTTTGCAAGTCGTAATGCCGGCCAGTTCGTGGATTTTGAGCGTGAACTCATACCAGGAGCAAATGCCTTCGTCCGAGTAATGATAAATGCCGGGAATGAAGTTGCCTTTTTCGGAGGCGGAAACGATATCCATTAGGGCATCGGCCAGATCTCTGGCGTACGTTGGGTTGCCCACCTGATCGGAAACGACATTGATGGACTCTTTTTCTTTACCAAGGCGGATCATCGTTTTTACGAAGTTGTTTCCGTAAATGGAATACAGCCAAGCAGTACGCAGGATGACGAAATCCTTGCAGTTGGCTGCCAGGGCTTGTTCGCCTTCCAGTTTGGTCCTACCGTAGGCCGTTGCCGGGCAAACAGGATCGGTTTCCAGATAGGGTGTGGTGTTGGTTCCATCAAAAACGTAATCGGTGGAGACGTGCAAAATTTTGGCACCGACAAAAGTAGCCGCTTTGGCTATGTTTTCCACAGCGTCACGGTTGACTTTCCGGCAAAGTTCGATATCGTCTTCAGCCCTGTCAACGGCAGTGTAGGCCGCACAATTGATGATGTAGGACGGCTTGGTGCGTTCGCAATACTCCATCACTGCTTCTGCGTTGCAAAGGTCGAGTTCATCAATGTCGGTAAAGTCGAACGTAAAGTTTTCGTATTCGTTTGCCAGCAGACGCATCTCGTTGCCGAGTTGCCCATTGGCTCCGGTGATTAGAATGCGTTTCAGAAAAAGTCCGTATTCGAAAACGGCGGCATTCCTGTCTTTGGTTTCACCCATAATGCCGGTAAGTGGAAATGCTATGGCCATAATTTTATTCGAGGTCGAGCCCCTCTACCTTATCTTGTTTGTATTTGGCGGAAAGCATGCGCAGAAACTCACTGATGAGGCTGGCTGCGTGTGCCGTTTCGTCGGAGATTTGTTTTTGTTGCAATCGGAGCAGCAACATGCCGTACAACAAGTTCAGGCAAGTCTCCACTTCATCATAAGCTTTGCCGCCTGGCTTGGCCCTTAGCTCAACGATTAGGGGCAGCACCTTATAGTACGTCATCAAGTAAAAGTTTTCCTTTGGCAAATTCAGAAGAACATGGTGCAGTTCGTCCAGTTCAATGATGACGTTCTTATTGATCTGTAGATGACCTGTTGAGGTGACATTTTCCAACTGCATCATTTCTATGAGGCTTTCGTACCAGTCGCGTATTTCTTTTTTTACTTCCGAAGGCTGTTCGTAACCATCGATGATGTAGGTCTGAATTTTTTCAATATCGAATCGGAAGGCCCGTATGAGGTCTTCGATCTGCCACATGTAAAGCAGGTATTCAGCAATGTTTTCGGTCTTTTTACCTTTGGCTATCAGCATCTTATCAAATAATATCCATGGCGAACGCCTTGAGGTTCACCCCGTCGAAATTGCCGGACGACATCATCAGCAAGTTGTGCTTGTGGTAGGTGACGCTTTTAAGCTTGGCGATGAGCAGGGCAGAGTCGGTAAAGACTTCCACATTGTTTCCGCCAAAGGCTTCGGCCACTTGTTCCGGGGTGATGGCAAGGAGCTTTTTATGCTCGATGGTTTTTGGGTTGAAATATACAAAAGCCTGGTCAGCATCCTTCATGCTGTCCTTGTATTCAGGCAGGAAGCCGGCCGTGAGGCTACTGAAAGTGTGCAACTCCATGCAGGCGGTCAGTTTGCGGTCGGGGTATTGCTCCTTAACGGCTGAAACCGTGGCTTTGAGTTTGGAGGGTGAGTGGGCGAAATCCTGGTAGATGGTGGCATCGTCCGTTTCATTCAATGTCTGTAGGCGTTTGGCTGCACCCTTGAACTCGCTGATGCTGGTGTAAAAATCCTTGTCGGAAACGCCGAGTTGACGGCAGACCATGTGCGCGCACTGGATGTTCTGCAGGTTATGTTTGCCAAAAATGCGCAATGGAAAATCACCGTATTTGGTTTCCAGCCAAGTTTTGCCTTCTGCAATGTGGCTGGGATGAGCGTTGTAAGGAATGGCGGTGAGGTCTTCCCTAAGGTTCTCGGCTATGATCTTGAGATTCGGATCTTCATCGAAATAGATGAATTTGCCGTCGCGTTCCACCATTTTGGCAAAAATAGCGAACTGCTCCACATAGTTTTCGAACGTAGGAAATACATTGATATGGTCCCATGCAATGCCGGTCACCACCGCAATGTGTGGGCGATAGACGTGGAATTTGGGGCGCAGGTCGATGGGGGAAGTCAAGTATTCGTCGCCTTCAAAAACAGCGATGCGGCTGGTTTCGGAAAGCTGAACCATGGTGTCGAAACCTTCGATCTGTGCACCGACCATGTAGTCGAAATCCCGCTGCATCTTCTTCAGGACGAATAGGATCATGGAGGTGACTGTGGTTTTGCCGTGGCTACCACCAATGACTACACGGGTCTTGTTCTGGGTTTCTTCGTACAGGAATTCGGGGTAGGAGAAAATGCGGATGCCCAGTTCCTTGGCACGGATCAGTTCAGGATTGTCTTCACGGGCATGCATGCCCAGGACGATGCAATCCAGGCTTTTGACGATTTGCTCCGGAAACCAGCCGAATTTTTCGGGTAGCAGACCATGTCTGGCAAGGTTTGAACTGGCCGGATCGAAGATTTCATCATCGGATCCGGTGACCTCATGGCCTTTCAGATGCAAGGCAATCGCCAGGTTGTGCATGGCAGCGCCACCAATGGCGACAAAGTGTATTCTCATACGTGCGTATTAATCGAAAATTTTCGCTTAGTTTTGTGGTGCAAAAGTACGGCAAAAAATGAAAATTCAGTCCATAGAAACCGGTTTTTTTTCCACCGATGGCGGGGCGATGTTCGGCATTGTATCGCGCAAGGTGTGGGCTCACAAATATCCTGTAAATGAGGATAATAGGTGTCCTTTGGCTATGCGGGTGATGTTTGCCGACCTGGGTGACCGCAAGGTTTTGTTCGATACAGGTGTGGGGCCGGCTGTGGTGGATGGCATGTCGTATTATCGTTTTCACGGACTTCATAGTCTGGTGCATTCGGTGGAAAAGCTAGGTTTTGCTGCCTCAGATATCACGGATGTGGTGCTCAGTCACCTGCATTTTGACCACTGTGGCGGATCTGTAGTAGCCGAAAATGGTGTTCTAAAACCTGCCTTTACGAACGCAACTTATTGGGCCAGTGCCCGTCAGTGGGAGATGGCGCAAAATCCGCCTTTGTGGGAAGCCGATTCGTTTGCACCTGCTGTGATTCAGGTGCTGATGGATGCTGGACAGCTTCAGCTTTTGTCAGAAGATCAGACTCTTTTCCCCGGCGTTCGTGTTCGTTTTTTTCAAGGTCATACCGACGATCAAATGGTTTCGTACGTTTCAGACGGCATCGACACCTATGTATTCTGCGGAGACGTGATTCCCATGGAACCTCATTTGCTACCCCTTTGTATTGCTGCCGTAGACAATTCGGCGGTGATTTCAGTCGATGAAAAAATTCGTTTGTTGGAGGAAGCCGCCACTCAGGGGCAAATCCTTTTTTTCTACCACGATGCTGTGACAGAAGCGGTTCGCATGAAAAAAACGAACGGACGGATTTCCGTAAAAGAAAAATGGACTCTTTGTTAAGGTAGCTGTAGCGTTTCGGATGAATTAAACATCTTTTTAACGTGTTTTCTTCAAATCGGTATGCTATGAAAAAACTAGTGCTGCTTTTTTCCGGATCTACTTACTATTCAGGCTCGTCCCTATCCTGATGTTTCGTACGGAGCTTGAATCGTCGGTTCGGTCTGACTTTTGCTGTTTTCGCTCAGGATTACATCATCAAGGAGCAGACGCCGACATTGGCTATCGGATTGACCTACCGCTATTTTCCAATAACGTCCAGAACCCGGGGGTTGAATGATGGAGCTGGGCCGTTTGTCTCGGCTGTTTTGGATTTTTTGAATACAAGTTATAAGTATTTGGGTACCAGTAATGTACTGTTATACGATGAATTTGGAAATTATATTGGTTTCACCCCTGATGAATCGACAATTTTTCACAAAACGGTCAACAACTTAGGCCTCACTGTCAATATCGGTTACAATTGGCGTATCTTTGATATCCTGTATATGGAAGCTTATTTGGGCGTTGGAGTCAAGATGAGCGATTATGTACATGACTCGGGAATGCGTGCCAATTTGGGTGAGAATAATTGGGACACCGGCTATTCAGGTTATTTTGTTTCCAGCGGTTTCCGAATCGGGGTCTACTTGAACCGTTACAAATATGTTATGAAATAAGCGTGTGATCAGAAACGGACTTTACATTCATATACCTTTTTGCAAGAGCAAATGCTTTTATTGTGATTTTTATTCGGTTCCGCAAACGAGTCTGAAGGAGGAGTGGCTGGATGCTTTGATGCTGGAATTACAACGTGAGCCGGCTTTTCTGGGAACAGGAAGGCCGGTTTTGCGTACTGTTTATTTTGGCGGGGGTACGCCGTCGTTGCTTTCTTATGAGGAATTTGATCGGATTTTTGGAAACATTGAGGCTAATTTTGATCTTTCTGTTTGTGAGGAAATAACGATTGAAGCGAATCCGGATGACTTGTCGGTTTCCTACATAGAGATGTTACGTCGTTTACCCTTCAACCGCATCAGTATTGGGGTGCAAAGTTTTGATGATGCAGAGTTGAAAGCCATAAACAGGCGACACACTGCGGCAGCTGCTTCGGAGGCTATTTTGGAGTGCTCTAGGCAAGGTTTCGAAAACATCAGTTTGGATTTGATGTATGGCTTACCCGGGCAGACGCTGGAGAGTTTTTTGGTGTCCGTCGCGAAGGCGATATCCTTGCCTGTTCAGCATATTTCTTCGTATTCCTTGAGTTGGGAGGAAGGGTCCGTACTCTATTCCAAGCTACATAGCGGTGAACTGCAACAGGCTTCGGAAGAACTCTCGGAGGCTTGTTTCTTTGGAATGAAAGACGTGTTGGAAAAGGCTGGTTTTGAGCAGTATGAATTGTCAAACTTCGCTCAGTCAGGCTTTCAATCCAAGCATAATTCCTCCTATTGGGACGGAGCTTTTTACCTTGGTGTAGGTCCAGGGGCGCATTCCTATAATGGGTTGGTTCGTCGGTTCAATCCGCCTTCTTTGAAGCGATACATCGAAGGATTGAAGCAGGGTGTGGATTTCAGGGAAATGGAGGAGCTAGATGCTGCAACGAAATACAACGACTTTATAATTACGCGTTTGCGCACCATGCAAGGGCTGAATTTGCCCGAACTTGCTTCGCTGTTTGGATCCTCGATGCAACGCTATTGTATGGAAAATGCTTTGGTTAGTCTGCAGAATGGCATGCTGGAACAGTTTGGCGATTGGCTTCGGTTAACCCGTAAAGGTTTGTTTGTTTCGGATGCGGTGATGTCCGATTTACTGAAGGTTTGAACTATTGTGTTGCAATGAGTTTTTTGAGAGTATATTCAGATCAAATAGATTTCTCCGAAGAATTCTGGCCGATGGAAATCAGGCTTTTCCGTTTTAATCGGGTTCCACGTCACATAATGTGGTTGGTCGGTGGCATCGGCGCATTTGTAGAAATTACCCAAAATTTTTACTGGTAGGTTTTCTGAATCTATATCCATCAGGTGGAATGGAATCCGTACGCAGAGTTCCCAGGAAAACATCCCGTTCATAGAGTTGAAAGCCCGTTTGCCAATGCTGGACCAGCGTTCGATTTCAGCCATTTCAGCAGGGTTGAGGTAAACGAAATTGTCGCGGGTCTTGAAGTGGCGGGCGGCTTTGCAAACACCGGAGCAATTGAATTCAAAGTTGAAGTATTCGTCACTGTCCGGAATTTTTACAAAGAATTCGACGCAGCTGTCTTCGTGGACGTTTTCGTTGTCCTTGGTGTTGACGGCGCGTAAACAATTGCCATGCACCTGATACAACAGGTACAGGTCGGTTTTACTGTGCGCGGCGCTCACGGTTGTGAGGGGCCGATACTCGTACAGTTGCGGCCAGTTCAGCGTTTCAACGGAAAAGCGCGCGCCCGATTCATCAATGCATTCGGCCGCTTGTTCCAAAGAAAGCGTTTTCAGGTCAGGCAGGTACGGTATGGAAAGTGATTTCATGCCTTCTTAATTTCTCTATAGGTCTACAATATTACAACAATTTGGGGCGAAAAGCAAGGATTTGCAAAGTTTTACCTACCTTTGCACCATCAAAGCAACCCCATCAACATTATGATTCAATTCTTTAGTACTCAGGCCGATAGCATTATTGCTGTTCAGGCTGTCCGTGGTTTTTCCGAAGCCGAAATCAAAAAAATGATTTGGCTTTTGAGCGAAGCAAAACCGTTGGACGAGCAAAGCTTGTCCGGAATCTTTGTAGGACCCCGTCGTGAAATGATTACACCTTGGAGTACCAACGCGGTTGAAATCGCTGCCAATTTAGGTGTGGATTGTATTCAGCGCATGGAAGAATTCTTCCCGGTTCCCTCCGAAGAAGCCGAGCACGACAGCATGCTGCAGCGCATTTTCAAGGGGTTGAACCAAGACTTGTTCACCATCTCCAAACAACCGGAACCCATTTTGTCCATTTCGGACATCGCTGCCTTCAACCAACAAGAAGGACTTGCCTTGAGCCCCGACGAAATAAACTATTTGGATGATGTTGCCATCAAGATGGGCCGCAAGCTGACCGATAGCGAAGTGTTCGGTTTCTCTCAGGTAAACTCAGAGCATTGCCGCCACAAAATTTTCGGTGGTGTCTATATCATCGATGGTGAAGAAAAACCTTCGTCCCTGTTTGAACTCATTAAAAAGACTTCGGCCATCAACCCCAATCGGTTGGTTTCAGCCTATAAAGACAATGTGGCTTTCAACGAAGGCCCTGTTGTCGAGCAGTTTGCACCTGCCACTTCCGACAAACCCGACTATTTCGAAATCAAGGATTTTGCCTCTGTAATTTCTTTGAAGGCTGAAACCCATAATTTTCCAACTACGGTTGAACCCTTTAATGGAGCTGCTACCGGTACCGGTGGTGAAATTCGTGACCGACTGGGTGGTGGTAAGGCTTCCTTGCCCATTGCAGGTACGGCTGTTTACATGACTTCCTACCCCCGCACCGAACCGGACCGCGAATGGGAACAGTCCATGGAAGAACGCCCCTGGTTGTACCAAACACCCGAACAGATTCTCATCAAGGCTTCCAACGGAGCCAGCGATTTCGGTAATAAATTTGGTCAACCGCTTATTTGCGGTTCGTTGCTGACCTTTGAGCATGCCGAAAATGCGAAGCGATTCGCGTACGATAAAGTCATCATGCTGGCCGGCGGTATCGGTTTCGGCAAAAAAGTTGATGCGCTGAAAGGTGAACCCAAAGTAGGCCAGAAAGTAGTGCTGCTGGGAGGCGACAACTACCGCATCGGGATGGGTGGCGGCGCCGTTTCCTCCGTGGAAACCGGCCAATACTCCTCCGGCATCGAACTTAACGCCGTTCAGCGTGCCAACCCTGAAATGCAGAAACGTGCCGCGAATGTAATCCGTGCACTGTCTGAACTCGATAACAACCCCGTCGTTTCCATCCACGACCACGGTGCAGGCGGCCATTTGAACTGCCTTTCCGAACTGGTGGAATCCACCGGCGGCAAGATCGACATGAGTAAATTGCCCATTGGTGACCCGACGCTTTCTGCCAAGGAAATCATTGGCAATGAAAGCCAGGAACGCATGGGCTTGCTGGTAAATGCTGAAGACATCGATTTTATCAAACGTGTTGCCGACCGCGAACGCTCCCCGATGTATGTGGTGGGTGAAACGACTGGTGACCATAAGTTCGTATTTGAACAAGCTGACGGCCAACGTCCCATGGATTGGCGTCTGGACTATATGATCGGAAAACCGCCGCGTACCGTTATTACAGATACGACTTTGAACGAAACGTTCGAACCGGTGACCTACGAGGCTTCTTTATTGGACGAATACGTGGAAACCGTACTTCAACTGGAAGCGGTTGCTTGCAAGGACTGGCTCACCAACAAGGTGGACCGTTCCGTAACCGGTAAAGTAGCTCGCCAGCAGTGCGTTGGTGAAATTCAACTGCCTTTGGCCGACTGTGGCGTCGTGGCACTGGACTACCGTGGCAAGGCTGGTATCGCCACTTCCATCGGACATGCGCCTCAAGCTGCCTTGGCCGATCCTGCTGCAGGTTCTGTTCTGGCCATTGCCGAATCCCTCACCAACATCGTTTGGGCGCCGCTGAAAGAACAGATTGACAGCGTTTCGCTTTCAGCCAATTGGATGTGGCCGTGTAAGAATCCCGGTGAAGATGCTCGTTTGTACAAAGCGGTCGAAGCCGCTTCCGATTTTGCCATTGCCCTGGGCATCAACATCCCGACGGGTAAGGACTCCTTGTCCATGACACAAAAATACGGGGACGAAAAGGTGTTCTCACCTGGTACCGTGATAGTTTCTGCAGGTGCAGAGGTTTCGGACGTAAAAAAAGTATTGACGCCTGTTCTGGTGAATAATCCCGCTTATCCGTTGTATCATATTGATTTTTCCTTTGACAGCCTGAAATTGGGAGGTTCCGCTTTTGCGCAGTCTTTGAATAAGATTGGCGACGAAGTTCCGACCGTAACCAAACCCGAATATTTCCGTGAAGCGTTCAACGCTATTCAGCATTTTATTGAACAAAGCTGGATCGTTGCCGGTCACGACATTTCCGCCGGTGGTCTCATCACCGCCATGCTCGAAATGTGTTTCGCCAATGTGGAAGGCGGTCTGGAAATTAACTTGGACGGAGTGGCCGAAGAAGATTTGATCAAGATTTTGTTTGCTGAAAACCCCGGTGTGCTGATTCAGGCTCGTGAACCGCAGAAAGTTGAAAAGTATTTGAACGAAAACGGCCTTGGTTTCGCCAAACTTGGTGTTCCTGCCGAAGAACGTCAGATCCTCCTAGAAAAGGACGGCGCTCAATACGACTTCTTTATCGACCATTTGCGTGATGTCTGGTTTGAATCTTCCTATTTGCTGGAACGCAGACAAAGTGGTGTGAAAGCAGCTACGGCTCGCTTCGAAAACTACAAGTTACAACCGCTGGAATTCGTTTATCCTAAGGCTTTTAACGGCAAACTGTCCAAATACGGCATTTCCCCTGACCGTCGCACCAAGACAGGAACGAAAGCCGCCATCATCCGCGAAAAGGGTGTGAACGGCGACCGTGAAATGGCCTACTCCTTATACTTGGCCGGTTTCGATGTGAAAGATGTCCACATGACCGACCTGATGACAGGCCGTGAAACACTCGAAGATGTCAACATGATCGTTTTCGTAGGTGGTTTCTCCAACTCCGACGTTCTAGGCTCTGCTAAAGGCTGGGCTGGTGGCTTCCTCTTCAACGAAACGGCCCGCATGGCTTTGGATGCCTTTTATGCCCGTGAGGACACGCTGAGCCTTGGTATCTGCAACGGTTGCCAATGTCTGGTAGAACTTGGTCTGGTTTATCCGGAACACAAGGAAATGCCGAAGATGCTGCACAATGAATCGCACAAGTTTGAGTCTGAATTCATCACCGTCACCATCCCCGAAAACCATTCTGTGATGCTGAGCTCGCTGGCCGGCAGCAAGCTTGGTGTTTGGGTGGCACACGGAGAAGGTAAGTTCAGTCTGCCTTACGAAGAGACCAAGTACCACATTGTCGCCAA
>Ga0209430_1000930_pt1 | contig 24547 bp, 10 predicted proteins | sample BarGraIncub1133A_FD_184504 | JGI IMG/M metagenome (GOLD analysis project Ga0209430, IMG submission 184504) | Arctic peat soil microbial communities from Barrow, Alaska - Barrow Graham LP Incubations 11-33A (SPAdes) (version 2) | ecosystem: Environmental > Terrestrial > Soil > Wetlands > Peat... | reverse complement strand
CCGATTTACCAAGGGGAAGTTGTCACATTAACGTACATGCCCGGGACTCTGTCGGCTGCTACTGGCTTGCCATTCAAGACCTTTACATCAGCTGTCTCAAACTTTAGCTTCACATCGGTTACGGAAACTCAAAACCTGCAGACAGGACCTTCTCCCAATCCATTCAATGAGGTGATTTCCATCGTAAATACCGGTGCTTTCAATCAGCTATCCATTTTTGACATGTATGGCAGAATAGAGATTCAGAATACAATCGCACCGTTCTCGAACGTGAAAATCAATACCACGTTGCTTAAAACCGGGTTCTATCTTTTGGTCCTTTCCAATGGGGAGGGGAAAAAGACGTTCAAAATCCAGAAAGTCGGATCTATTTGAAAAATATTTTTGACGAGGTCACGGAACCGTCAGAAAATCGGTTTCTTACAAGTAGCAATCCTTTCAAATGTTCTTCCTTTCGGACCCTCAAGCCTGTTAAGTTATAAATTTCCTGTGACACGATGGTTTTAGATCCCGTTTCAGTTAAAGGAAGGTTTGTTGGTGTACCGGTAATGGATTCAATACCATAGAAGGCGATATCATCCATATAAAAATCGACATTGTTGACACCCAATCCCCATACTATTTGTGTTGCTCCGGAAGTGTATGTTGGTGAAGTCAGGTCTGAAGATGTCGCTCCAGTATTCCACGTAGTGCCGTCCGTTGAGTATTCAAACGTTAGTGTAACGGGCGAGGATCCCGAAACGGATGCTCGGTACCAAATAGGTTGACCGACAGCTGGCAGCAATGAATTAACACTGATGTTCGTCATCGTCGTTAGGCTGCTGAAGGTGGAAGTCGATTTGTAAATCCTGAATTCCGTATGCTTCGTGGCTGCAGTTCCTGCCGTGTAAACAAGGAGCAAGTAACCCTGCATCATACCCTGGACATAACCGGTGGAGCCATCACCGATCTTGCTCGTATCCCCGCGGAGCAAAATGCCAACTTTATAGTCCGAGCTCGTAGATCCGACGTATTGTTTCCAAGTGACCGAATAATCAGTACTCTTTCTTGAAAACAAATTCAAGTCCACTATGCCCGTCGAATTTCTTAGCCCTCCGGAGTAGACCTTGAACACATTACTGGTTATGCTGGTGGCATCCTTATACGACACCACACCGGCTGTAGCACCATTTCCCAAACCAATGACAGTATTCAAAGCCGGAGGTGTTTTTGCATAGGTGGTTGCAAGGTCACTTGTGAAGTTGTAAAGTCTGCTTACAGCTTGTGGAACGATACTTCCGCTTAAAGAAATGGTGTCGTTTGGCAAACTGCTGTTATGGATAATGACATCCCCATTGTAAGAGCCGTTACCCAGTCCTTCTTTCAGCCGCAAATATACTGCAGTGGCAGGAATAGTTCCATTTATTTGGGATATGCTTAGTGATGAGGCATATCCTGAACTTGTACTTAGGGAAACTTCAAAATTTTCCGGAGCCTGAATCTCGATGTTTTCAGACAGGAAACTGCCAGAGACTTTGAAAGACTGGAAGGGAGAGGGCCCTGAACCTTGGACATACCTGAATCCTGTCAAATTGACTTGCGAAACGGTCCTGTTTTTTACCTGTTGCGTGATATTGTCCATCATCCAACCGAAATTATTGGCATTCAGCCCCCAAATTAATTGTGTGGATCCTGTTGTATAAGTTTCGTCGGTGTAGGATGCGACCAAACTACCGACCCAGGTCAAACTGTCGGTAGAACATTCAAAAGTTATCTGATTTCCTTCAGTAGAAGCTCTGAACCAACATGCCTGACCAGGTATCACCTTGAAGCTGGTGGTAAAGGTCGGTTTTGCTATTAGGCCGCTCGCATTAGCCACATAAGGCTTTAGGGTCACAGTGCTGTCGGCATTGTTCAGTACGATAAACAAGTAGCCCTGTTTCATACCGGTAGCGTATGTACATGTGTCTGTGCCTCTCATCAATATACCTTTTTTCCCACCTGCAATTCCGAAATACTCTTTCCAGACCATGGAATAATTTGTAACATTATCGGGAAACAAATTCAAATCGGCCACACCTGTTCCGTTGGTCGTTCCGGCTGAGTATGCTTTGAAGCAGTTGCTGGTTTCACTCTTGACATCGGTGAAGGAAACCACTCCGGCACTTCCGCTTTTCACTGTCAGGAGTTCGGCCGCAGGCGTGTTCGCATCGGTTGTAGCAACATCGTTGCTGAAGGTGTATGAACCATTGTCCTCTCTTTCCAGTATGATGTTGTCGAGGTATAGATTGTTGGTGCTTCCGTTTGAACTGAACTGAATGGTGTTCATCCCGGCTTTCAGGCTAATCGTTTGAGTGTTGACAGCCCACGAAGTATCGCTCTCCGTTTTTAGGAGGGAAAGGATTTTTTTTACTCCATTCACCCTCATTTGGAGGCTGATATTCCCTGCGGAAGCTGAATACTTGATTTTGAGCACGTACATTCCAGACTTCAATGCATAGACAGTGTCTCTGATACTGGCAGCCGAATTGGTTCCGAAGTTGACATAACCCATCGCGGTATAATTGGCTAAGGTGGTCTGAGTGACACTGGTTACATTCTTGTAATCAAAATTTTCGGCTTCATATTGACGAGGGCCGGAATACATTGAAGGCATAGCCGGGGCAATGATAGTTGGGGATTCCGGATAATTTGTCAATCTACCGGAGGCTGTTCCTGCACAGTTGATGGTCAAATCCAGTGGCCCGTTGTGTAGAATGGTCAGGGTGAGAATCCCGTTAGCCCAGGTCTTGGAAACGGTGCTGGGCAAATGGTTGTCTCTGTCGGTAAAGGTGTATGTCGGTTCATTGGTGCTTCCGTAAACCTTGATCACATCGGTTCGCATTCCGTAGGAGGCATCCGTGCAGTAGTTGTTCAGATAGAAATTCAGTTTATCGCCAAATTCGTTGAGCACGCCCATCGAGTAGGGTGAATACGAAAGGGAGATGCTATCACACGTGTTGTACTTGAGCGGAATCAATGCTTGGCTCGGCGTGGGCATATTTATTAATGGATTGTAAGTCAGCCAGTTATTGTTTGTCCTAGCCACAAACATATCTCCTTTATATTCTTCAGGGAACATACTGTTGAATTCGTTGACCTTGGTCTGTTGGGTTGGCCAACGCTGGGAATATCCAGATTTGGCCACGACCTTCTCAAAAGCACCGGTTTCATACGTGCCTGATTTGAATATCATTGGAATGGACGGATAACGACCTGTCTTTTTAAACCAGGTCAAATTATCGTTCAATTCTCCATCCATGGCATACAATCCGGTAAAAAGCGACGAGGTTGTGCTGTAAGTGTCCAGACCAATACCGTTGTTGATGTCATTCACAAATGCAATCTTGGTTCGGGCAATGACTTGCTCCCGACTCGGGATAGGTATGGTTTTGTCCAGTACCTTTCGGAAGTTCTCGAAGTTGATGTTGGAGAACTGAGGGAAGTAATCAAACTTTTTGGCCGTAAAACCATCGCCAGTCGTATAGGTGCCTGCTTGTTTAATCGTCTGCTGCCAGGTTAGCTCCGGTCCGTCCATGACAGTTGCCCCAGTCAGCATGAAATGCTCCATAAAGGAAATGGCACCAGATGATTCTGGAAATGGGTACCCTTTATCTTTTTGTCCATCCCAACCACATTGATCGAACCGAAGTCCGTAGTTTCCTGCATAACCGGAGAGCCAGGTCCCCAGGTTCCCACTTTCATTGTCGTAAAACCCTCTGATTGAAGTGTTTTTGTCAAGTACAATGTAGTTATCCTTGTACGTTTTACAAGCCTCGGTAAAACTGGGTCGAGCTTTCAGTTTCCCGACAGCATTGGTATAATTTCCAATACTCATAAAATTGCTGACAGCCAGATATCCACCGTATTTATTGGCGAATTTCAACAGGTTGGTAAACAGATCGAGCCTGGTAATAAACTCAGCTGTTCCTGGGAACCCCCAATTTTGTTCACAAAAATTCCAACCGATAAAATTGGGGTAATGCGCATAGAAATACTCATAGACTTCCAAATCGGTTTCGGAGAAATTGTTGGGAAACCCGCTGCTGGGTTGTATCATGGCCCACATGCGATTTTCCGCACAAGTTCTCAGCCACGATTCTGCAATAGTATACGGGTACTTACCCTTGACGAAATCAGATACGGACATTGAAATGTTCATGACAACGAATGGCCTTATATCTTTGGGTATAAGGTCAATACATTTCTGCGGATCTGGCCAGATCCAAGTGTCTATGTGTATGAGCCACATAGGACTTGATGAAGATATGGGCCGTTTGATGGGCGTTTTTGTTTGAGCCTTGATGCCGGGCGACAACAAAAGGAAGAGCAAGCAAAGAATATAACCTATTTTGAATGTGTTTTTCATTGGTATTGCGGTGTAATGATTTGGTATTTTCCACTTAAATGCATCAGACTGAAAAGGTACAATAAACCGTCGTAATACGGATCAAAATAGCCGTCTTCGTAGGGTGCCAGTTTTGTATTCCATAAGGCATGGACGAATTCCATTTTCTTGTCTTTTTTGTTTATTAGGGTTGTAGTAGCAGTGGTGGCCAGCAGTCCCAGTGAATGTCTCAAAGTACGGAATCCACCTGCTTGAAGGATATACTCAGGCGTGGTTCCGTCAGGATTGTACTGATCTACAAAGGAATCAATACCCTTGGTTTTAAAAAAACTTTGCAAACGCTTTGCATAGCCTTCCTGCCACTTGGCGTCTTTACCATACCAGGCGTAATCCATGGAAATATTCATTGGAACACGCCACGAATCGTACCGGAAGGCTGATGGCCTCCTATTGGAGTGGGGAGCACCGGTGAATTCGGTATAATCGGCATTAAGACCGGTAATTGGATTGCAAGCCCTGTGCAGAAATGCCCTGGCGGTATCCGCGCAATCTCTGTAAAACTGCTCATGACCGTCTTTGGCATAAGTGGCCCATATTTCGTAAAAAGCGGGCAAATGGTAGGAGGGGTCGGTCCAAGTATATCCATCACCCTCGGGCACAAAGCTGATTTGTTTGTGTTCCACATTGATGATGTTTTGAATGTTGCCTGTGCCATCCTTTTTCCACATGGCGTCCAGTATTCTACGGGCTTCGCTGTAATAATCGATTCCAGTGTCGTTTCCCCATCGGTTGGAGGCAAATAATAGGCTGGTGATGTAATACAATTCACCGTCAGAAGCCGAACCTTGGGAGTTCTTTTGCAACGTTTTTGGATTGATGCTCCAGGCAAAATAGCCTTCTCTGGGTCCTTCCTGATGCTGAAGGTATCTTTTTGACCATCTCCAAATCCGGTCGAAGACCTCTTTCTTGTTCAGTTGAACGGCAATCATCATCCCATAGGAAAGGCCTTCGGTGCGTGCATCGTGATTTTTAAGGTCTGAAACATAACCCATGGAATCTCCCACTTCGAAATAAATGCCAGCCGGACTTTCAAAAAGATCGGAATAAGCCTTTTGAATTTTCCGATCGATATCCTGTTGTCGATAACCAGCTTCAAGGAAGACATTACGATAAATTCCAGAATTGCTTACAGCATTATTCCGATTTTGTGCAGTGACGATGGAGTACCAAAATAAAGGCAGTATCAGGAGGAAATAGGTTTTATTCATGATGGGTTCAGATTTGTTGCATGGGTTCACAAAGGTAGGCTTAAGTATTCAGCAGATGTTTCGAATATGATAGATGTATTGTAAGAATAGATAAAAATGGATGAAATGGTAGGCTAACTTCTGCTTACGTTACAAACTTGATAGCATCCTTTTCCATTCTGATCTCTCACTCGGTTTTTAAAGGTTAAATTTGAGGTTATAAAACCAGAACCATGAGAAACGTACTCTTTTCAGTCCTAATGGTCGCAATGACTTTTACACCGATGCACTCTTTTGCTCAAAAGACGCTTGCCGAAGCAACCAAAGGAAAATTTCTGATGGGCGTTGCAGTCAACATGCAGCAAGTGAATGGAGTGGATCCCATTCAGACGAAACAGATCTCCGAAGAATTCAGTGCCATCGTTGCAGAAAACTGCATGAAACCTCAACCCATTCACCCCGAAGAGAACCGATTTTACTGGGAGGATGCGGATAAATTGGTCGCTTTTGGTGAAAAGAACAAACAAGTAGTGACAGGTCATTGTCTCATCTGGCATTCCCAACTGCCCCGATGGTTTTTTGTGGGTGACAGTGGAAAGGACGTTACACCTGAAGTCCTGAAAGAACGAATGAAGCAACATATTTATGCAGTTGTTGGACGGTATAAAGGTCGCGTCAAGGGATGGGATGTAGTCAATGAAGCGATAGAAGACAACGGTTCCTATCGGAAAAGCAAGTTTTTCCGGATTCTGGGTAAAGATTTTATTAAGTATGCTTTTCAATATGCACATGAAGCCGATCCGAATGCCGAATTGTATTATAATGACTACAGCATGGAAAATCCAAGCAAGTGTGATGCAGTCGTAGAATTGGTCAAGGAACTGAAAGCAGCCGGATGCCGGATCGATGCTGTCGGTTCACAGTCTCACATGAGTATGAAATCTCCCACACTAGATGCAACGGAAACCACCCTTAAAAAATTAAGGGATACCGGAGTGAAGGTCCTTATTACTGAATGGGATGTATCGGTACTTCCAAGTCCGTATTCTGGAGCAAACATATCCGCCCGTTTCGGGTATTCAGAAAAAACAGATCCTTATAGAAACGGTGTGCCCGATTCTGTTCAAGTGAAATGGAACAAGCGAGTATTGGACATGTTCGGCTTGTTTCTCAAATACAACGACGTCATAGATCGGGTAACGGTATGGGGCTTGAATGATGCAACTTCCTGGCTCAATAATTTCCCGATACCAGGCAGAGTTGATTATCCGGTTCTTTTTGGTCGGGATAATAAACGGAAGACGGTAGTAGAAGAAATGATCCGAAGGGCAAAGAAACAAAAAAAATGATTTTGTTTCATAATCGCAAGCATTTGATACGGCGTTTTCAAGCCTTTGGACCTTTTATAGATAGTTTTGTAGGTCCTTAATTCTACCGCCTTATCAATTGAAAAAACGTTGACGAATACCATGAATATTTTCCGCAAGACTTTAGTCGCGTAATTCCGTGCGCACAGAAAAACATATTATCTACATTATATTATGAAGAAAACAAACACAAGGAAATTGTACAGGTTGAAAGGATCTCTGCCTTTCCTGTTGGTGATGATCCTCCTTTCGACTGCCAGTTGCAGAGATCTGCTCGAAGACAGAGCACCTGGTTGGTTAGGGTCCAGTATCTATGATAATCTGAAAAATGACGGCCAATTTGATTACACAGCCAAATTGATCGAAGATCTGAATTATAAGAATGTTTTGGCCAAAACTGGTAGTAAAACCTTGTTTGTGGCCGACGATGCTGCTTATGATGATTTTTTCAGTCACAATGAATGGGGAGTCAAGAAATACGAAGACTTTAGTATTGCTCAGAAAAAGCTTTTGCTTTTCGGTTCCATGATCAACAATTCCTATCAGTTGAACACGCTAGCCAGTACTGAAGGACCCACAGAAGGAGATTGCATGCGCCGTTTGACTGCGCTTTCTGTTTATGATTCGATTCCGATCATGGATACGACTGAAATGCCGTACACCAATTATTGGAATCGTTTCAGATTGCTGAACAGAAATAAAATTGTTTGCATGAAAGATCTAACGGTTCAACCCATGATCCATTTCATTGAAGCGCAACTGAACAGGAATAGAATCACTAATGATGATTACGATTTTCTGTTGAACCATACCACCAATCGGGTGGCTGGCGATGCCAGTATCAATGGCATTCCTGTAGTCAGTGAAAATGTGAAATGTTCCAATGGTTTTGTTCATCAAATGGCTCGAGTCATGGTTCCATTGAAAAATATGGCTGAACTCATCCGCACTAAGAATACGACCACTCAATACAGCAGTCTGTTAGAACGTTTTTGTGCACCTTATTATAGTGAGACAGCAACGCTGGAATACAATCGTCAGAACGGAACGGATGTGGATTCAGTTTTCCAGAAGCGTTATTTTTCCAACCGTTCACAAAACGGTGCAGTTTTGGTTACGACTCCAAATAATAGTGCAGTTAACGGAACCCTTAAGTTCGATCCAGGCTGGAATACGTATTTCCCAAGTACAGCGGTCTCTACTTCGAACGAAAAATCCATGCAGCAAGACATGGCTGTCATGTTGGTGCCTTCAGATGCCGCTATGAATGACTACTGGTACCATGGAAACGGTCAGGTGTTGAAAGATTATTACGGTACCTGGGATAAAGTTCCGGACCAGGTTGTTTCCAAACTGATCAACAACAATATGCTGAACATGTTTCAGAGTTCAGTACCCAGCAAGTTTGACCTCGTTCTCGATGACGCCATCAATCCGATGGGCATTACGGAAGCCGATGTGGATAGTGTGTATCTGGGCTGTAACGGAGCGGTTTACCTTACGAATAAGGTGTTTAGTCCGACAGCCTATGTCTCAGTGGCATTCCCTGCCTTGGTGAATCCGCAAATGTGGATCATCAACTGGGCGATCGAACAACTCAAATACGATGCTTATCTGAATGCCATGAAGGCAAGATACAGTTTCTTTATTCCGAAGAACGCTGCCATGTTGCATTACATCGACCCTGTATCATACGGAAAAACGTCCACTCAATTGTTTAAGTTCTACTACGACGCAGCGGAGCCCAATGCAAACAGTAAAGTAAAAGCTTCAATCTGGAATTACGATCTTATCACTCATTCAGAAGATTCCGTACGAATGGCTTCATACGATGAGATCATAAACCGCATGGAGGATATACTTGATTCGCATACGGTGATCGGAAATGTAGAAGATGGAAACACTTATTACCGGACCAAAGGGGGAACCTCACTTATGGTGACTAATACTGGATCGGGTGCAAATGGCATGACCGTTTCCGGAAGTTATCAGTTGGATGAAAAAAGGGGAGTTCCCGTCACCAAAGTCTATACTCAAGGCAACGGTAAAGCATACATCCTCGAAGATGAACCCGTCATGACGACTAGGAATTCGGTATATGATATTCTTTCCGCCCACACGGAATTCGGGAAGTTCCTTGAATTGTTGAACGGCACAGGTTATCTAACCAACTTACAGAACAATCATTCCAATCCAAGTTTGAATATCAGTTTCTTCAGTAGATTCCATTATACGGTATATGTTCCTACGGACGCTTCCATTATTGCGCTTCAGCAGGATGGGTCGTTGCCAACATGGGATGAAGTTGATTTGGAAACCGATTCAGCCACAAAAGCAAAAAAGAGGGATATCATCTGCAATTTTGTAAAATACCACATTCAGGATAATTCGGTTTTTGTTGACAACAAGGCCTTTACTGGTAACTACGAAACTGCTGTCATGAATAATGCCACTAAAGTGTTCTTTACGTTGGGTGTAAACATTGGGGGCAATACACTTACCCTAACCGATAAATTGGGGAATGTACGCCAAGTGACCTCCAACCCCGACTTACACAACCTGATAGCCAGAGAGTTCATGTATGATTCGGCGGATAAAAGGAATGCATCCAAGATCTTTTCATCGGCAAATGTAGTCGTTCATCAGATAGATGGGGCGTTGTTGTATGACAGAAATCAGTTCAAATAAACTTTAAGAGCCAACTATTGAAACGATGAGAAATTCAATAAAAATAGCTTTGTTGATATCGGTACTATCCCTATCAGGTTTCTTGCGCGCACAAACGGCAGGAAGCATGATCAGTGGTTCGATCTTTGATGATTTAGGCCCTTTGGCCTTAGTCAATGTGACAGAAATAGATGATGCCAATCGTATAATATCTCACACAGTAGCGGATGTAAACGGGGACTTTTCGTTCAAGTTGATCAGTCCGAAAAACAAGATCAAGATTACGTACGTAGGTTATAAAACGCAAATCATTCCGATCAATAAAACCACTTTCCGAATTAAGTTGGAACAACTGACGACATTGAAAGAAGTAGTCGTGAGTGTTAAGGCTAAAGCAGAAGGTTCTGGTTTAGCAATACCGCAACGTGAAATCTCTGGTGCCACTCAGAAAATCGATGCCAGTGAATTTGAAGGCTTGGGCATCACAACCATTGACGAAGCACTCCAGGGACGTATTGCAGGTCTGGATATCGTATACAATTCAGGTAACCTTGGTTCAGGTACCAGCATGCGTATGCGTGGCGCTGCATCCATCAACAGTTCGTCCGAACCTCTTATCGTGGTGGATGGTAATGTTTTTAGCACCAGCAGTTCCCAGACCTTCGACTTCAACAGTGCCAATGATGAAAAATTCGCTCAATTATTGAACATCAACCCAGAAGATATTCAAAGCATTACAGTGCTAAAGGATGCGGCATCAACCGCAATCTGGGGTTCACAAGGAGCAAACGGCGTACTCGAGATAAAAACCAAACGTGGAACCAGGGGAAGAACCCGTGCTACCTATTCTTACCGCTTGTCCGGCACCTATCAGCCGGAAGGAATGAAGATGATGGATGGTGACCAGTACACCATGCTGTTGAAAGAAGAATACTTCAATCCAAGTTTAAATAGTGCTGCATCTGATATTATTGAGCTGAATTACGATCCGTCTTTTCCTGAATACCAGATGTACAACAACAATACGGACTGGATTGCAGCGGTGAAGCAAATTGGTTTGAGGCACAACCACAACATCTCTTTGTCCGGTGGCGGTGAAAAAGCCAATTTTAGGATTTCAGCCGGTTATGATAAGGAATTCGGTTCCATTATCGCCCAGTCATTGGATCGTTTCACCACCCGTGTGGCATTGGACTATTTCGTTTCTGACCGAATCAAGATTGTGACCAACTTCAACATGACGTATACGGACAACCAAAAGAACTATACGGACAACAATAACAAATCGGACCTTTTATCCATTGCTTATAAGAAAATGCCGAACATGTCCATTTTTGAAGAAGACGCCAATGGAAATTCCACCGGGGTGTATTATCAAATGCTTTCCACGGCCTCTTCTGAACTGAACGATCAAAAGGCCTTGGTCAATCCGATAGCGATGGCATACCAAGCAACCAATTCGACTTCGACCATTAATATTTCGCCGGAATTTCAGTTGAAGTACAACTTGTTGGGAATGTCTGCCGAAGAAACCCAATTGTCATACGAAGGTAAAATTGTATTCAATGTGTTCAACGAATACGATGATTCGTTTTATCCCTCCAGCTTAGTGACCAGTGGTTGGTCTGCTTCAACCAACAATCTTAAGAATGCTTCAGCCTATAAAAGTCAAGAGTCAACAACTACTCATACGTTGATTTTTACCCCCTATTTCGACAACAAGGACCATTCCTTTATGATGATGGCCAGAGGACAAGTGGTCAGCGGAACCTCCAACAACCAGTCGAACAGTGCTTATGGTCTTCCCAATATTGCTTCAACCAATGTGGTAGGAACCATCAGCGGCTTTTCAACCGGGGTCAGCGAATGGAGAAGCATGTACTATACGGGCTCTGCTCACTATGCTTACTTGGGGAAATACATTGTTGACCTGACTGCTCGCTTGGATGCCACTACGAAATTCGGTCCCAGCAAACGATGGGGTATGTTTCCGGCTTTGTCATTCCGTTGGAATATCTCGGACGAAAACTTTATGAAAAAACAAGACCTGTTCTCCATGTTGTCTATCCGCCCCTCTTGGGGTTTGGTCGGTAACCAACCGAACAGCGAATACCTCTTTTTCACGCGTTATGCCTCAGGTGCTTCTTACAACGGTGAAGGATCCATCTATCCCACCAACATCCGTTTGAGCAATCTGAAATGGGAGCAGGTGGAAAAAATGAACCTCGGTTTCGACCTTGGTTTGTTCAACGACAAGATTACCGGTGATGTGAACATCTATCAAAGCAATACTACAGACCTGCTCATGTATAACCGCGGCATTCCAAGCTCTTCCGGATATGGCACACTTACTGTTCAAAATACGGGTAGTTTAAAAAATACGGGTTGGGAATTGAACTTGCAAACGAACCGGTTGATACGTGCTGGTAAATTGAGTGGTGACGTAAATGTTTCCTTTGCCAACAACCGAAATGAACTGACCAGCATGGATCCGACCATTCTGAGAAGCATGAACGGAGATTTCAGCCGTTCGAACGGTACTTATTTGACCCGAGTTCAACTATACAATGCCATGGGTTCCATTTATGGGTTTAAATATGATGGTGTTTACCAATACAGTAAATATTCCGAAGAGGAGGTTGCTGGCGTAAGTGGCCCAAATGCTCCTGTTGTGAAAAATGAAAATGGTAAGGTCATCAACCTTAAAAATGGAGAGCCCAAACCCATGTTCTTCAATTATGGTAACCCAGGAGCCTACGAGTTCAAGGGTGGTGATGCCAAATACAGAGATATCAATAACGATGGAAATATCAATGAGTTGGATATTGTTTATTTAGGCAGTTCTCTGCCAAAAATTACCGGTGGTTTTGGTGTTCGGTTGAATTATGGTCGATTGACCATGAACAACCAATTCAATTTCAGGGCTGGCAACAAAGTGGTGAATATGGGCCGTATGAATGCTGAAAGCATGGCTACCAACAACAACCAATGCATGTCGGTGGCTTGGCGCTGGCGCGTTGAGGGAGATGTCACCTCGATACCGAGAGCTTTGCGAAACAACTCCAATTTTACGGGTTACAATTACTTAGGCAGTGATCGTTTTGTTGAAGACGGCTCCTTCCTTCGGTTGAATTATACCCAGTTTTCGTACTCGTTCGATCCAAAGTTGATTAAAAGGTTGGGTCTGTCTCAATTGAATTTAAACCTTAGCATGAACAACATCTTCATTCTGACAAAATATACCGGAAATGACCCTGAAGTTGGTTATGGTAGTTACAGCATATCGACAGACTCGAATCAAACTCCACGTTCAAAATCGTTCACCGCAGGTTTATCCGCATCGTTTTGATGATTAATTACAAAATGAAAATGAAGCAAATACTAAAATATTCAGTCTTTTCGTTCGGCATCGTGTTCGGATTGAGCTCTTGCAACGACTTCTTTAATATCCTTCCTCAAAACGAAATCGTGTTGGAAAGTTATTATACGGAAGAAAACGATATCACCAGTGTGATCAATTCCTGTTATGCCGGTTTGGAAACAGCTGACTGCATCAATCACATGGCTGCATGGGGAGAAATGCGTTCAGACAATATTTCTGCCGGAGCGAATCTTTCTACGGACGAAACGCAGATATTAAAAGAAAACATCATGCCCACGACCAAATATTCCAATTGGGCATCGCTTTATACGGTTATCAATCGTTGCAACACAGTATTGTATTATGCACCCATCGTCAATAAGAAAGACCCCAATTATACTGATTCAGAATTGAAAGCCGACATAGCTGAAGTTAAGACGCTCCGTGCATTGTGCTATTTTTATCTGATCCGTACGTTTCGGGATGTACCCTTTGTTACCGTGCCTTCGATTGACGATTCGCAAGATTTCAAAGTTGAAGCTACTTCCTTCGATTCGATCATCAACTATCTGATTGTTGACCTGGAGGCAGTGAAGGAGAATGCCGTACGGCGTTATGCCGATGAGGTCAACAATACGACTCGCATCACGCGTTACAGCATTTATGCCTTGTTGGCCGATCTCACACTTTGGCAAGGGTCTTATGCCAAATGCATCGACTATTGTGATCAAGTGATCGATTATAAGAAGCTACGCTATGAAGAAGAGATTGCTTTGAAAGGCAATAATACCGATCTGGAGCTTTTTAAGGAAATACCACTAATTTCCGAACATGCCAGTGGAAGTACCAAGTGTGGAAATGTGTCCACCAAGATTTTTGGTGATGGAAACTCATTCGAAAGCATATTTGAATTGAATTTTGTAGAAAATCAATCGGTTTCCAACTCGTTTATATCCAGCTACTACGGTTCAAGCTCCAATCCGCTTGGCTATTTCAGTGCAACACCTTTCATGGCTGAAAATGTTGCAACAGGTGCAAACAAGGTTTTCAAAAATACGGATTGTCGTCCGCTCGAATTCATGGAAAGACCCAATTCTTCCAGTACACAGTATGCAATAACCAAATATACCAAATCATTGGTGTCCTTTGATGTTCCACTTGCTTCCGCATCGACTGCCCCAACAATTGCATCGAACAGACGCTCTGGTAATTATGCAAACTGGATCATATATCGGTTGACCGATATCATGTTGATGAAGGCAGAGGCTGAAATTCAATACGGGAAAACGTTTACAAACGATACAGTCAATCAATCCATAACAATGAAGCCCTATCTCCAAAAGGCTTTCATCTTAGTCTCCGCTGTTTACAACCGTGCCAATGTTAAAACCGCCACCAGTACGGATACATTAAAATACAGCGATTATGGCGTGACCGTTTCAGCAATGGAAGATCTGGTTCAGATGGAGCGCCAACGTGAACTGATGTTTGAAGGCAAACGTTGGTTTGATTTGCTACGCATGGCCAGAAGAGAAGGCAATAATACGAATCTGATCACGAATGTCATCAAGAAACAGACGTCCAATACCGGTGCCATTCAAATCAAACTGGCCTCCATTGATGGGCTGTACTTCCCCTATAGCGAAACAGAATTAAAGATCAATCCGAAATTGAAGCAAAACCCTGCTTACGAAACGGATAAAACGTCATCATTGTCCGAATAAAATAGTGAGTCATGAGTAAAATAATGAAAACAATCCAAAAGAAGTTTTATCTGCTGATACTTATCCTGATGCCATTGGCATGGATTGGTTGTGTAGACGATGCACTAGTCGTTCAAGGCTACTATACGTTCAAAGGAGAAACCGTTGCCAGTTATCTGAAGGACCCTAATAAGAATTACAGCCAATTTGTAAAAATTTTGGATCGGGCCAATATGCTTGATCAACTTTCAACATACGGCGAATTTACCTGTTTCGCTCCAACCAATATTGCGATAGACACCTTCTTACTGATGCGAAATCTCTCGTCCGTAGATGCTTTGTCCGATGCGGAATGCGATACCATTGCTAGAACGCATTTGATTGAAGGGTTGTTTTATACGACAGACATGGAAGAAGGGGCGATTTCGGCCACCAATTATCTAGACCGTTATCTGATGTATTCAACTGCATCTAAAACAATTAATGGAATAACCACGGTTGTATACTATATAAACAAAACTTCCGAAATGTTGGTTCGGGATGATTCAGTCGAAAATGGTGTCGTGCATACCCTGAGCAAAGTCATTACTCCAAGTAACAGGTACTTACCCCAATTGATGCTTGAAGATACGACCATTTCCATTTTTACAAACCTTATGTTTCTAACTGGTTTGGACAAGAAGATGGAAATCTATGAAGACAAACGATATACGATTGGTTCAGATTCTGTCATTCTTGGAAATGCTAGTGTGATATGGGCGGATGGTTCAGGCTCTCGTGATGCTAGTTATCCTGAAAGACGTAAATTCGGTTTTACAGCGTTTGTGGAACCCAATTCGGTTTACCGAAGCAGAGGAGCAAGTACAGCTCAGCAGGTGATCGATAAACTAATCAGTAAAAGTGGCGCTTTCGCGACGGTAGATCCGCAGGGTCATTATTTGTATGATACCAATTACAACGACACGAACAATATCGTTTATCGATTTGTGGCCTATCATCTCTTGGACCGTCTGGGAAACTACAATCAGTGGAACGTTTCTGCCACTATTCGCGACAATCAGGCCGTATACGATTTCCTGGATCCACAGGATTTCTATGAAACATTGTGTCCGTATTCGGTAATGAAATTTCAAACGACCCGCGAAGGCCAACTGTATATCAACCGCAGACGTGTGAACGAAGGAGCCAATGCTATAAGAAATGCTGGCGATCCCTATCAGGCTGCAGTAAGAGGAACCCGCGTTTTATCACCGACTGAAGCCGGGGATGTGGATCAAGGTGCTTTGAACGGTGTGTATCATTACATCGACGCGCTTTTGATTTACGACAACAGTACTGCAGATGTTTTGAATACACGTTTTCGTATTGATGCCTCAACGCTGTCTCCCGACTTTTTGAATAATCCGGGTAGGAACAGGTCAAAGCCCGACGGGTCACGTCAGATTGTGACCAGGTACAAACCAGGTTTCGTCCAAAATTTCAGCTTTACCGCTCAAACTCAAATGGGGCTCCGTAACGACCCCGAATGGTCACCCAGTTACCAGCGGGATGGGCTCGATTTTCTGGGGCAATACGATTTTACTGTAAAAGTACCGCCCGTGCCCGAAGGTCAATATGAAATCCGCCTTGGTATCAATGCGTCAGCGGATCGTGGGATTGTACAGGTCTATTTGGATGATGAACCCTGTGGTATTCCGATCGACATGCGCATCTATAAATCGGATCCAAAGATTGGAGCTGTTGATGACAATCCAGATGACGTGGAAGAAAACCGTCGCAATGATAAAGACCTGAAGAACAGGGGCTACATGAAAGGTCCTGATTCATGGAAAACCAGCAGTCTGAGTGATGCCGGTCAAGTTACCTTACGACTTTTCTATAACTCCATGCGCATCATTCTGGCCACAAGAACATTGACGGAAGGGGAGGTTCATTATTTACGATTCAAGTCTGTCATTGATAATCCCAGAGGATTGTTTCCTTTCGATTACATGGAACTATGTCCTAAAAGTGTTTATGGGAGCGTAGAGGGCGAGGATACTCACTAAAAGTTAAAAAACAACGATATGAATATGCATTTGTTCGCAATCTTAAAGAAATATGTGCTGATTTTCAGTGGTATCCTCTTGTTAAATGCCTGTACGGAGGATCTCTGGAATCAACATTACGATACCAATAAAGGTCTGACTTCAAGCGAAACGCTTTGGGATCAGTTGCTTAAGCAAGATTCGTTAAGCCAGTTCAGAGAAGTGCTTGATAGTGTCAAGGTTATGAATGGGCATAAAATTACGACGGTAAGATATGCCGATTTGCTGACACAACAGTATTTCACCGTGTTTGCTCCGATAAACAGTTCATTCAATAAGGATTCTCTATTGGCATTGTGTGCGACCACGGAAGGTAATGCACTCGTCGAAGAACAGTTTCTAATGAGCCATTTGACAAGAACGCCCTATTCGCTTTCACCTTATACCGATAAAAGAGCTCATATGTTAAATGGTAAATATTTACCATTTAAAGATAGCACGCTGGCTAAGGTCCAGCTTATTCCATCAAAATCAAACATCGTTGCAAGGAATGGCCTGATCCATTATGTGCGAGGCCCAATTCCATATAGAAGGAATATTTATGAGAACATCATCGATTTGCCGGAATTCAGTGGAATGGGTGCCTTCTTGTCCAAGTATGATACCGATTCCTTGGATGAAGCTGCAAGCCTTGTTGCAGGAGTCAACGATTTAGGTGTGATCGTCTATGTGGATTCTGTCATGATCCAAAATAACCAGCTTCTGAATGGTTTCGGCCTGATCGATTCCGAAGACAGCACCTATCGGTTTGTAGCTCCCTCCAAAACAGGTTGGGATGCGGCATATACGGCTGCGTCCAAATATTTCAATTTCGGCGGTATCATCGGTGGGGACTCTTTGCGGACGTATTGGACCAACTATTCATTGTTGAAAGATCTGTTTTTCAACTGGACCATGCAACTTTCACCAGAAGATTCACTCATCTCCGACCAATATTGGAATAAGACTCCAAAATTGCATGTGTTTTATAAACCTTTTTCCAACGGTGGAATTCTATCCGGAGCGCAGTCCGTAGAGGCCAGCAACGGTATCGTTTATAAAGTGAATGCATGGCCGTATAACATTGAGGATGTGTTTTTTAATCCAATAACTGCTGAAGCCGAAAGTGACAAAAACCTCCGTTATGTCAGCAAAGATTCCTTCAATGTATATCAACGTCAATATTTTGCAGATAGCGTTTCCAACAACGGATACCTTGAAGTCAATCCAAAGTCGCCTGCGGTTCAGACAGATGTGACATTTTCCATTCCCAATACCTTGTCTGGGAAGTACGATGTTTGTGTCGTCATGTTACCTATGAATATTAGTGACCGGACGAATAAACGTGCGAATAAATTCAATGCATTCCTGACGTACAACCAAGTAAACGGTACGACGCCTACTACCGTCCAGTGTAAGACAAAAGCAGGTTTGACTTACTTCTCCACCAACGCCACCAAGGTTGACACAGTTACATTGGCAACGGTATCATTTCCAAGCTGTAATTACAAGCAAAACAAAGTGACTGTGACGGTAAGGCTTAAAAGTATTGTGACACAAAAAGAGATCAATGTTAAGACATTTACCAATCAAATGTTCATTGACTGCTTTTATTTAAAACCCCGACAAGATTAATGCTGAAGACGATGAAAAAAAATAAAATCTATAATCTTGAGATGAAAATAGTAAGCGGAATTCTTCTGTCATTGTTTACTGTCTTTACCTATGCACAGACTCCTGGAACACCCATGCAGGGCGCTAAGGTGGCAAAAAGCATTGCAATGAGGCAGGTGTCGGGTAAAGTCATTGATGCCTCGACCGGTGAGCCCTTGGTTGGTGTTCGAATACAAGCCTACGATAAGAGCCAATTTGCCGCCATGACTGCCGAAGACGGCACCTTCAGCATTAAAGTACCGGACTTCGTGACTTCCTTGACTGCACAGGCAGACGGTTTTGGCTTGATTATTTGCCCCATCGATTCAAAGACCAATACGGTCAACGTGAAATTATTTACCGAAGAGTTCACTTCCATTTATGAAAAGCAAATAAAGGCAACCAAGGAAAAATCAGCCAGTATTGGCAACCTAAATGCAGATGTCAGTGTTGACCGCCAGATACAGACAAATCTGGGTGGCGATGTCCGGTCCATCTTCCGTTCGGGTCAGCAAGGCAATGGAGCGATTTTCCTGATGAACGGTTTGAATTCATTAAGTGCAAATGCACAACCTTTAATTGTCGTGGACGATGTCATCATGGACATGCAATTCAACAGGTCCACCATACATGATGGGTTCTACAACAATATTTTGGCCAACATCAGCGTGGGCGACATTGATAATGTGACAGTCGTTAAAAACGGTACAGCATTGTATGGTGCCAAGGGAGCTAATGGTGTGATGCTGATCAATACCAAACGCAACAAGAGCATGGCCACAAAAATCGATGTGGACATTACCGGAAATTTTGAGCAAGTCCCAAATTTGCCGCAGATGATGGATGCAACGGATTACCGGTTTTATGCCTCTGAATTACTGGGCAGCACTGGCACTAAGCTGACCGATTTCAAATTCCTGAAATCGGATCCGAATTATTATTATTACAAGCAATATCATAACAACACCGACTGGTCCAAGCAAGTCTACCGTGAAGCTTTTTCCCAATCTTATGGAATCAATGTACAAGGTGGAGACGACATTGCCAGTTACAATCTTTCAGTCGGTTACAGCAACGCCAACAGCACGTTAAAAGATTTTGACATGACTCGGTTCAATCTACGTCTTAATACAGATATAAATTTATCGAATAATCTGGATGTACGTTTTGACGCCTCTTACAGTGATGTGAACCGTGACCTGAGGGACGACGGGGTAGTGGATAACATTGCCAATAAGACCGTTACTTCGGTCGGTTTGCTCGGTTTGATCAAGTCTCCATTCCTAAGCCCTTATCAATATGATATTTACGGAAATCAGTCCTCGTTTCTTTCCGATGCTGACGATTATCTGAATGAAGTGATTGGTTCGGAAGCCTCACTGGCCAACCCGTCCTCTCTTTTGTATTATGGTGAGGGTAAGAACAAAAATATTTTTGGAAACCGGATGATCAATCTGGCCATCACTCCAATCTATAAGTTCAATAGCCGACTGACGCTTAAAGAGCATTTCAGCTATATGCTTATAAATACCAATGCAAACTATTACACGCCGCTTCGAGGGATGCCCTCCTTGATTATCGAGGATGTCACCACCGTAGAAAATGTTGCAAAGTCCATGGCCTCTCACAACAATACGTTTTCCAGCGATACAAGATTGGATTGGTCAAATTCCTATATGGCACATAGCGTGCACCTTACTGGTGGGCTGAGAATTTTCAACAATAAGTACGCCATGAGCGCGCTGCAAGGTTACAATACCGGTAACGACAAGACCCCCAACATCAATACCAGTTTGAGTTACAAGTCTACTGTCGGAATCGACGACAAGAGCCTGTCTTTAACATACTATGCTTTAGGTGATTATAATTATAAAGGTATTTATTTCCTGTCCGGTGGATTGAGCATGGAGGCCTCCTCCCGTTTTGGTTTTGAGGCCGATGGTGGCCTGAACATGTTTGGAGTCGCATGGGGGTTGTTCCCATCCATACAAGGATCTTGGGTTGCAACCTCAGAATCCTGGTTCAAGCCCAACAAGGTAGTGAATTTCCTGAAAGTGAATGCCGGTTATGACATCTCCGGTAACGACGATTTGGATTGCACGGCATCCAGAACTTATTTCGGAGCCTCCCGGTTGTTGAACAACATTGACGGTTTGGTCCTGGATAATATCGGCAATACGAAACTGCAATGGGAAACCACAAAACGTTTCACAATCGGTACCGATATGAATCTGATTGAAAACCGTATGAGCCTGTCGTTTAACTTCTTCTTAAGCAATACGGATCATTTGCTCAGTCTCAAGAAAATGGATTATTTGGGAGGGATTGACCGAATTTGGAGTAACGACGGCGCTTTATCAAATATGGGGTATGATTTGTCGTTAAAGTATAAAGTGTTGAATATGAAGTCTTTGAAAATGGAAGTTGGAGCAAGTGTGGCGCATTACGACAATAAGATCACCGCTTTGGCAAACAATGAAACATCATTTAAGACCGAAATGTACGGCGCTACTGTTTTGACACAAGTTGGCTCGCCGGCCGGTCTATTCTACGGGTACAAAACAAATGGTGTCTATTCAACGACCAAAGATGCTCAGGATGATGGTAAATACATAATTCTTAAAAACGGTGCCAGGAAATATTTTAGTGCCGGCGACATGAACTTTGCCAGCTTAACCGACAAGGTAATCAATGAAGATGATCGGGTTGTTATTGGTAACCCCAATCCGGATTTTTTCGGAAACATCTTTGCCAACCTAAGTATGAAGAATCTTTCGTTGAATGCAGTTTTCAATTACTCTGTAGGCAATGATGTTTTCAATTATCAAAGAATGGTCCTAGAGGGTGGAAATTCTTTTTATAATCAGTCGACGGCCATGAAAAACCGCTGGACCAACGAGGGCCAAATCACGGATATTCCCGTCATCACTTACAAAGACCCTATGGGAAACAGCCGTTTCTCAGACCGATGGATTGAAGATGGCTCCTATCTTCGTTTGAAAACGGTCACATTAAGCTACACCTGGCCTATTCATAATACCTATCTACAAGGCTTGACATTCTGGGGCTCGGCCAATAATCTTTGGATGTTGACCAAGTATCTCGGTGGCGATCCGGAATCTTCAGCGAGCAATAGCGTGTTGTTACAGGGAATTGACAGAGGACTTCTGTCACAGGGAAGAAGTTTTGCCCTTGGAATTAAGATCAATATCTAATTGAAAGAACTATGAAAAAGAAATTCATTCTATATTTTTCCATCGGTATGATGACAATGGCAGGTTTTACGAACTGTCAGGGTCTGTTCAAAATGGATTCCGAACAGGTTTTGTTTACAGAGGACAATACATTGGATTCACCAACGGATACGGTTTATTCTGTCATTGGTATCATCACAAAAATGCAGAAACTTGCAGACCGTACTGTTCTGTTGGGCGATATCCGTGGTGATCTGGTCAGTTTGACACTAGACGCCAGTTTGCAATTACAAGCATTGGCCGATTTCACGTCAGGAACCGACACTGTTTACAATGCGCCGCAGGACTATTATGCAGTCATCAATAATTGCAACTATTTTTTAGCGAATGTGGATACTTTGCTGGAAAAACGGAACAATCCCGTCTTTCTTAAAGAATACGCTGCTGTAAAGACTTTTAGGGCATGGACCTACCTTCAGTTAGCACAGATCTATGGTTCCGTTCCATTCGTAACTGAACCGATATTATCTGAGAAACAAGCGGAACAGGAATATGAAATGAAAGACATTAGGGCGATTTCAGAATATTTCATTGAAGATTTAAAACCCTATATCAATACGCCATTTCCAGCTTACGGTGCCATCGGTGGGGCTGTTTCTCAACGGTTTTTCATTCCGGTTCGCCTTTTGTTAGGCGATCTATGTCTTTGGGCTGAACGCTATAGCGATGCAGCAATGTATTATCATGATTACCTGACAGACATAAAAGATCCGAAACCCATTTTTGCGAATCGAACCCAATGGTCTACCAATACCAATACATTTGATGGCTATCCCAACAACAGCTACAGTGGTATCTTTAATATCGCAAGTGGTGAGGTTTTGTCTTACATACCGATGGAATCCAACAAATTCAATGGTCTGGTAAGCGACCTTCGGAATGTGTTCAACTCAACGACGGAAAATAAATATTTTTATCAAGCCACTTTTTCCGGCGCTTTAAAAGAATTATCCCACAACCAGTCCAATTGCAAAGTGTATTACAACTCGAACTACTCAACCCGTGATACCTTGTTTGCCCCCTCCGAAAACAACTTGAACGATTTGTACGTGGGAGATCTACGTTTAGCATCTGTCTATAATCATCAGACAGTAAGCAACACTTCCTTGAACACCTTTTCCACATCCTATCAGAATATCTCAAAAATAAATACCCAGATTTGCACCTATCGCGTGGCATTAATTTATCTGCGTTATGCAGAAGCAATGAACAGAGCCGGATTCCCGACAGCCGCATTTGCCATTCTGAAATATGGAATGACAGAAGCCAATATCGGCAAATATGTGGATTCGACAGAAATAAGGACTGGATCAGCCTTGTTGACATGGGATAAAAACAAATTTACTGCCAGTAACACCATCGGTCTTCATTCCAGAGGTAGTGGCGAAGCGGATGCAAACAAACACTACATCATACCCGCCCTGACAACGAGAGAAGACACAATCCAGTTCGTTGAAGGAATGATTTGCGATGAAATGGCTTTGGAAACCCCTTTTGAAGGTTATCGTTTCTACGATCTTTTACGAATAACGATGCACAGGAACGACAATGGTGCCTTTCTTGCAGACAAAGTGGCTGGCAGAAAAGGTTCTGCAAAATTTGATCAAGTTTTGCGTGATAAATTGATGATCAAGCAAAACTGGTATTTACCCTTGAAATAATATTTATTTTCTAATTAATCCACGTTTAATTTTTAACCACTATGAAAAAACGATTACTAATGATCGGGCTTTTGGCGTCCAGTTTGACGATGATGGCCCAGAGTATTTTCAACTACGGATTTGAGGAACCCTCCTCAGGCCTGACTGTTGGAAAGCTTGAGTATGTCAACTTCCAGACAGGTGACACCCATGATTCAATCAACGCTACGTCTCACACCGGTACCAATGCTTTGATGCTTCAGAATGTCAATACTGTAGAAGGTGCCAATTGGCAGCGTTCGCTCAAATTCAGGAATCTTCCTGTGGAACCCAACACCTCATACCGTTTGACATTTTGGGTAAAAGGCGACAATACATACACCCTTTCAGGTGCTACGACTGCTAAAGCTTCCAACATCAATGCAAAATTGATGGTTGGTAAGGAAAATGCCGATGTACCTTTCGTCGCTGTAGGTAACAAAACATTTGACTATACGTTTACTGGCTTTGACCCTGCCGTATGGACCAAAAAAAGTGCAGTTTTTTATTACACATCCGATGCTGTACAACAAGCCTATTACAAAACGCTTAAACCTGACTCCGTTCTGGCGCTCAATTATTTTCTGAATCTGAACGTTTACAATCCAGGTACGTACTACATGGATGATATCTCCGTCAAAAAATCGACCATCAAGGGCATCTCTTTCAATGCAGATGTCATCAAGGTTGATTTCGGCTATGCCATAAACGGTGATGCCCTTCGTGCTGGAAAAGATTATGAAACGGCAGTTCTTCCTGTTGAATGTGTCAATGTCACAAAAGATGGCGTTAAATTGGATGTTGAAGCCGTTGAAGTACAGAAGAGTGGATTCTTGATTTTCTTGGCAACCGATTACCTGGATGATACCGCAGAAGGCAAACTGAAGATAAGCTTCACCAACCCTGTAGCTTCCGCTGTCGCTCTTAAATATACCGATGCATTGCGTCCAGGTTCATGGGATCTGAATTCCGATCAGATGGTGGCTAATTTTATGGATGAAGAAGCCAATTATGACATGAACCTGACCGGATCTTCTACCTTATATTCTGCTCCTTACTTGAAATCAGTTTCTCCTGAAGACGGATCTTTTAGTTTGCCTTATAACACACGTAGCTTTAAATTGGTGTATAGTAAAAAAATCGACTGCAGCACTGTAACAGCCACTTTGGCTGGTCCGAGTTCG
>Ga0209430_1000926_pt1 | contig 24619 bp, 22 predicted proteins | sample BarGraIncub1133A_FD_184504 | JGI IMG/M metagenome (GOLD analysis project Ga0209430, IMG submission 184504) | Arctic peat soil microbial communities from Barrow, Alaska - Barrow Graham LP Incubations 11-33A (SPAdes) (version 2) | ecosystem: Environmental > Terrestrial > Soil > Wetlands > Peat... | reverse complement strand
ACAGGGGGAGTTGATGGATGAGGCTCGGCAGCTGGCCCGGAAAATCGCCTGCAAGGGATTGGTGGCCCTCAAATTATGCAAGGAGGCTGTCGCCAACGGCCTGGAAATGGATGTAACCAGAGGGTGTGCCTACGAGGCGGAGTTATTCGCCTACAGTTTTTCCACCGTTGACCAGAAAGAGGGAATGGGAGCTTTCCTCGAAAAGCGTCCGGCCATTTTTAGCGATCGCTGATTTGCGCAGAGATTCCAACCACCTCAGTCGGAGTGAGCGGCTAGGTTAAGCTCCGACAGGGAGCGTGTTGGAACCCTTATATTGGTAGCTGGTTGGGGCAACTATACTTTTTGTGATTCATTTTTGTGTTCCTCCCCACGTATTAGTTGCCCCAGCGCCGTAACATCCTTCTGGACATGCCTTCCCCGCCTCTGATAAAGTGCGCATCTACTATGAAAATCAAACGTCTCGAAATTTCGGGTTTCAAATCCTTTGCCGACAAGGTTGTGCTGGACTTCCAGCAGAATGTAACCGGCGTGGTCGGTCCGAACGGCTGCGGCAAGTCGAATATTGTCGACGCTATACGCTGGTGCATGGGGGAGCAATCCGCCAAAAATCTGCGCGGCAAGGCGATGGAGGATGTCATTTTTGTCGGCAGCGAGAATCGCAAGCCGCTGGGGATGGCTGAGGTGTCGCTGGTCTTTTCCACCGAGGATGGGCGGGCACCGGCCAAGTATCTTGATTACGCCGAGATTCAGCTGACCCGCCGTCTCTATCGCGACGGCGAGAGCGATTATCTGATAAACAAGACCCCCTGCCGTCTGCTGGATATCACCGAACTGTTTATGGATACCGGTGTCGGCACCCGTGCCTATTCGATCATCGAGCAGGGAAAGATCGGCCAGATTCTTCATTCGCGCCCGGAAGAACGTCGCTTTTTGATCGAGGAGGCGGCCGGGGTTACCAAATTCAAATCGCGCAAACAGCTGGCTCTCAAAAAGATTGAAGGGACCCGCCAGAATCTGGCCCGACTGGCCGACGTGCTGGGAGAGATACGGCGCCAGCTGGCGTCGTTGCAACGCCAGGCAAAAAAAGCCGAGAAATTCCGCGAGTATCGCGACGAGCTGCGCGAAATAGAGCTGCTCTTTACCGCCCGTGAGTATCGTGAGACGCAGTGTCAGCGGGGAGTGGTTGAGCGGGATCTTGCGGTTCTTAACGAGCGTCTCCGCGAGGTCTTTGCCGCATCCGCAGTGGGAGAGTCGCAGTCCGAGGAGGCCCGGGTGGCGCTGCTGGAGGCCGAAAAACAGCTGGCGACCGCTCAGGAAGAAATTTTCCGCGTCAGGAGCGAGTTCAATACGACCGGAAACGGGCTGGAGTTTCAGCGCAAGGAGCTGGCGGCCTTGGATGGCCGGCTGGCGCGGCTGACGGCCGAGGCGGCCGAGCTGGACAGCCGCCTGAAGGAGTGCGGCATACAACGGGGATTACTCGAGCTTCGCCGTGATACGGGGGCGGTGGATGCCGCCGGAATGCAGGCGGAACTGGAACAGTCCGAAACTGCGCTGGCCGGGCATCAGCTGGCTGAAGAGGGGTTGAACCGGGATCTGGAGAACCGCCGCCGGGAGCTCTTTACCGCCCTGGCCGAGGCGGCCCAATTCAAGAGCCGCTTTGAGAACGCCCAGAAACGGCTGGTCGCGCTCCGTGAACGGCTCGATCGCCATGCCCGCGAAGCGATGCAGTTGGGTGAACGGCGGGAACAGCAGCGCCAACGGGTGGGGGTGCTGGAACATGAAATAACCACGGGGCAGCGGCTGCAGGAAGAGTTGCAGGCTCACGTCTCCTCCCTGCGCGGCCAGGAGGATGAGTTGAAACGGCTGCTGCCCGAGGTTGAGAAGGGGTGGCAGTCCAGCCGTGACGGGCTGAACCGCAGCTCTTCGCGTCTTCATTCGCTTAAAGAGCTGGAGGCCCAGTTTGCCGGATTTGGTCAGGGGACCCGCACCCTGATGAAGGACGCCGGGTTCCGCACCCGTTTCAGCGGTGTGCTGGCCGATGCCATTCAGGCCCCTCCCGAGCTGGAGCCGGCGCTCGAGTCGGCACTGGCGGAACGCCTGCAGTGCATCCTCTGCTCCGATGACCAGGATGCCCTTACTGCGCTGGAGTTTCTGAAAACAAACAATGGCGGGAGGGCCGGAATTGCTCTGCCGCTGGATCTTCAGACGGTCGCCCCCCCCCAGGTGACCGGCGCGACAGCATTGGTGGAACAGGTGCAGGTGGATGGACCCTTCGCCGGATTGATCCTGAATCTGCTGGCTACCGTCATGCTGGTCGATGATATCAGCGCAGCGCTCGGATCGGCCCGCCAGCACCCTGGACTGATCTTTGTCACCCGCGCCGGCGATATGGTCGCCCAGGGGGGGATTGTCAACGGCGGTTCGGGCGAACAGGTTGGTAAGGGGTTGATCCACAAGAAACGGGAGATCAGGGAGCTGGAGCTGGCCGTGGCTCGATTGGAGGAAGATACAGCGTCTCTCGGGGCACAGCGCGATGATCTGCGGCGCCGTAGTCAGGAAGTGGCCGAAGGGCTTACGAGTGGCGGAGTGCAATTGCATCAGGCAGAGCTGAAGCTGACCGGGCTGCTTAAGGATCGTCAGCAGGCTGTTGATGAAGGTGCCCGCATTGATGAGCGGCTGGAAGTCCAGTCTCTGGAAGCCGAAAATCTTAACGAGGAACAGGGCGTTCTGGAGGCGGAGCTGAAGCTGGCCGGGGAGCAGATGGTCCTGGTCGGTGATGCCTCAAAGGGGCTGGAGCAGGAATCGTCCCGTTTGAAGGGGGAGCTTGATGCCCGCCGCGCCCAGTTGGCCGTTGTCCGCGAAAAGGTGACCGCCATCCGCGTGCAGACTGCGACCATCAAGGAGCAGCACGATGCCGGTCTGCGCGCACTGACCGATCTTGAGCAACGTACGGAAGAGATTGTGCGGCGCATGGCTGCTGACCGGCAGGAGATTGAATCTGGCGATGCCGCCAAAGTGCAGCTTCAGACAGAAATACGCGCGGCCACGGAGCGGCTGGAAGGTCTTGTCCGGGAGCAGGTTGAATCTGAGGGGCGGTTGGCCGTTGTCCGGGGTCGTTTTGAGGGTGCGGGCGCCGCACTGAATCTGGTTGAGGCGCAGCTCAAGAAAAGTCGCGAAGGGGGCGACGCCGTCCGGCAGTCACAGGCCGATCTCAACCTTCGCTTCTCAACGCTGACGATGCAGGCAGAACACCTGGAGCGGGCTCTGCAGGAGCGGAGTCGCATCGATATGTCTGACGCTGTGGCAAAACTGGAGTCAACCGAATTTGACGAAGCGGCCGGGGTACTGCGGCAGGTAGAACTGCAGCGCCTTCTCGACGAGATCGGTGAGGTCAATCTGATGGCGATCGAGGAGTGCGCCGGGATGGAGGAACGCTTCACGTTCCTGACCGGCCAGAAGGATGACCTGGAGGAGTCACTGCGCGGCCTGCAGCAGGCGATCCAGCGTATCAACCGCACCACCCGCCAGCGTTTCCAGGAAACCTACAATCTGATCAACGCCAAATTCCAGGAGGTCTTTCCGCGCCTGTTCTGTGGTGGACGGGCCGAGTTGCGCCTGACGGACGAGGAGGATCTGCTCGAGACCGGCATCGATATCATCGTGCAGCCCCCCGGCAAGAAGCTGCAGAATGTGACGCTGCTCTCGGGAGGAGAAAAGGCGCTGACCGCCGTGGCGTTGATCTTCTCGATCTTCCTTATCAAGCCGACCCCGTTCTGTCTGCTGGATGAGGTCGATGCACCGCTGGACGACGCCAATATCGGCCGTTTCAATGAAATGGTCAGGGAGATGAGCGCCATTTCGCAATTCATCATCATTACCCACAACAAGGCAACCATGCAGGTGGCCGACACCCTCTATGGTATTACGATGGAAGAACCGGGGGCGTCGCGGGTCGTCTCGGTGCGATTACACTAAAAGACAGGGTAAGGGGTCGCGTTGTTTCTTGCCCCTTGCCCTCTTTTCGGAGGTTACATGGCATTCGACGTTGTTTTAAAGGATCTGGTAAATCAGGTGCCGCGATCAATCGGTGCCATCCTGGTTGACTGGGAAGGCGAAGCGGTCATAGAACACTGCCACTGTGACCCCTATGATATTCGCTTTATTGCGGCTCACAAGGGCATTATTCTGGCGCGCCTCAAGGAGATGCAGAGTGGCGCGCAAATTGGCGAGGTTGAGGATGTCGTTGTCACCTCCAGCAAAGGGCATCTGATCATCGGGTGTGTCGATGAGTACTATTCGCTTGTTATGAACATCATGCACGGCTGTCCGGTGGCGCTGGCGTTGTACCATTTCCGCCGGGCAATCACCGTGCTGAAAAGGGAGATCTGATGGAGCCGCAAGAAAAAAAGAGCTTTTTCCGGGGTCTGATCGACAAGATTTCCGGTGCGGAATCTACGGAAGTATCGACACTGCCGCCAGAAACGTCAGCTCCGGAACCGACTCCGGTTCAGGCGTCGGCTCCGCTGGAGACGCAGGCGAAACCCGGTTTTTTTGAACGGCTGAAGTCCGGCCTGAAGAAGACCAAGGATGGTCTGGTGGGGCGCATCGATGCCCTGGTGCTGGGCAAAAAAAGTATCGATGCCGATACGCTCGAGGAACTGGAAGAGATTCTGATCACCTCGGATATCGGCGTCAAGACCACGGTGGAGCTGATACGGACTCTGGAACAGCGTCTGGGACGCAACGAGCTGAAAGATGGCGAGGCGCTCAGGGGGGCACTGAAAGAGGAAATTCTGGCCCGGCTGACAGCGCACCATCAGCCACTTGATATCGGCAGCCAGAAGCCGTTTGTGCTGTTGGTGATCGGTGTCAACGGCGTCGGCAAGACCACAACCATCGGCAAGCTGGCCTCGCGTTTCACGGCTTCCGGCAGCAAGGTGTTGCTGGCGGCGGCCGATACCTTCCGGGCTGCCGCCGCCGAACAGTTGATCGTCTGGGGGGCCCGCTCCGGGGTGGACGTTATTCGTCATAAGGAAGGAGCCGACCCGTCAGCGGTTGTGTTTGATGCCTGCAAGGCTGCAGTCGCACGCGACGTTGATATTCTGATTGTTGATACTGCCGGCCGTCTGCATACCAAGGTCAACCTGATGGAGGAGATGAAAAAAATCCGCCGGGTTATCGACCGCGAGATCCCCGGGGCACCGCATGAGACCCTGCTGGTGCTGGATGCCGCAACCGGCCAGAATGCAACCTCCCAGGCCCGTCTCTTCAAGGAGGCCGCCGGCGTCACCGGCTTGGCCCTGACTAAGCTGGACGGTACCGCCAAGGGTGGTATTGTGGTGGCGGTCAGTCACGAATTCGCCCTGCCGGTACGCTACATCGGCATCGGCGAATCAATTGAAGATCTGCGCGATTTTGATCCGCAGGAGTTCACCGATGCCCTTTTCCAACCCTGAAAAATCAATCGGCAGAACGGGGCGTGGTGTCACGGAACTCTGCGATTTCAATCAATTAGGTCTTGACTTTGTGAGTGCCACTTCGTATAGTGTGCCCCTTCGAAAGGAAAAAGAACTCATGAACCAAGAACTCATAGACGTACTTGAAAATAAAATCGGCGCTATCGTCGAAAATATAGTGCCCTGAAAGAAGAAAACGCACGTCTGCATGAAGAATTACAGCGGCTCTCAAACGACCGCGAGGCAATCAAGTCCCGTGTTGATGCCATACTTGGCAAGCTGGACGGGATTTAAAACACGGTCAGGGTCATTGAATGAAAACAAGCCATGCCGTGACAGTTTTTGGCCGTGAACTTTCGGTTCGGAGCTCTGCTCCCGAAGCGAGAGTAAAGGCGGTTGAAGCCTTTGTAAATGGAAAGCTTCAAGAAATCGGCAGTGCTCTTAGTAGTGGGGATGCGCAACTGGTACTGACGCTTGCGCTGCTGAATACCTCGGAAGAATTGCTTGAGCTTCGCTCCCGGCGAGAGCAGGATGCTGCTGCCGATAGCAAAATAAGCAGGCTCATTGCGACGCTCGAAACAATCTGATTTTACATGGTCTCTCAGGGAGACTTGATCATATATTCGCATAATTGTACTGCCGGTCGGGTTCGTCAAATGCTGTCATTCACGTGTTTGATTGAAATAATGTAACGCCCGTTGAATATATCCTCACTGAAAGGGAAAAATCGCATCTGAGTGGCGTGATCGTAATCAGCACCATTACCTGACGGCACCCAAGCCTTTCTCCCCCCTCTTCAGCCTCCCTGGTCGACCTTCCCGATTACCTTTCGGGGCCACTCCGCACGTGTTGTATCGAAAGTGTTTCTATGCCCAAGCGTTCGCTCCGTTCGCAGTTATTGGCGCAGCGCCGTGCGCTCAGCCATGATTCGTGGTGTGCCGCCAGTCGCGCTGCACAACTCAACCTGCTCTCTCTTGATGAGTATGGCTGGGCTGAATGTGTCGCTCTGTATGCGCCTGCCCATAACGAAACCGATACCGGCTTGATTCTGGCCGATGCCTTCCGGAGCGGAAAACGGGTGCTGTATCCGGCGGTCTGCGGCCATCAGATGGTGTTTCGCACTGTCAAACGGGTTGAGGAGTTACGGGAAGGTGCGTTTGGTATACTGGAGCCGTGTCCGACCGGGGTTGATCACCAGGCTGATGAACCTGATCTGATCGTCGTGCCGGGGGTCGCTTTCGACCTGTCAGGGCACCGGATCGGCTACGGAAAAGGGTTCTATGACCGTTTTCTGCAGCATCCCGGCTGCATGGCACATCTGGTCGGGCTGTGCCATGATTTCCAGCTGACCGATGGCGCGATTCCGGTGGACGTGCACGATATCCCGATGGAAATTATTGTTTCTGAAAAACGAATTATTCGCATCCCGCAGGTGGGTACAGGGAAGTAACCGGAGTTCGCCAGGCGGCCCGGATTTATATACAGGAGGTTGATGAGTATGGAAGTAATTATTGGCGTTATCATTACTCTGATTGTCGCAGCCGGAGCTTATTTTGCCGGCAACAAGCTCAACAAGAAAGATACCGGATCAATTCTGAAACAGGCTGAAGAGCTTGCCAGCAAGGTGCTCGACGACGCCCGCCGCGAAGCGGATACCATTACGAAAGAGGCGCAGCTCAAGGCCAAGGATTTGGCTCTTCAGGCCAAGGAAGAGCATGAACGCAAAACGACCGAAAAAAACAAGGATCTCCAGGCGTTTGAAAAAAGACTGGCTCAGAAGGAGGAGAATCTCGATAAAAAAGCTGGTTTGATCGATCAGAAAGAGATGGATATCCTCAAAAAAGAGCAGGCAGTATCGCAAAAAGAGCAGGTTCTTCTGCAGCGCGACGAAGAGCTGAAAAAAGCATCCGATATTCAGAATGCCAAGCTTGAGCAGATTTCCGGCATGTCGGCCGGAGAAGCCAAAAAAGAGCTGATGAATGCAATGGAAACCGAGGCCAAGCATGATGCCGCCAAGATTATCAGGGCGATTGAAGATGAAGCCCGTGAAACAGGTGACAAAAAAGCCAAAGAAATCATGGCACTTGCCATTCAACGGTATGCTGGTGAATACGTGGCCGAGCGCACCGTCTCGGTTGTGCCGCTTCCGTCTGACGAGATGAAGGGGCGTATTATCGGCCGTGAGGGGCGCAACATTCGTGCTCTGGAAGCCGCCACCGGCATCGACCTGATTATTGACGATACTCCTGAAGCGGTAATTCTGTCCGGTTTTAACCCGGTACGCCGTGAAGTGGCGCGTTTGTCACTGGAAAAGCTTCTGGCCGATGGCCGCATCCATCCCGGTCGCATCGAAGAGGTTGTGGCAAAGTCAACCGAAGAGGTAGAGCTGTCAATTAAGGAGGCGGGTGAACAGGCCGCCTTCGACCTGGGCGTTCACGGCATCCACCCGGAACTCCTCAAATTGATCGGCCGCCTCAAATACCGTACCTCCTACACTCAGAACGTCTACCTCCACTCGCTGGAAGTCGCATTCCTCTGCGGTATCATGGCCGCCGAGCTGGGAATAAACGTCAAACAGGCCAAGCGTGCCGGACTGTTGCATGACCTGGGCAAAGCGGTCGACCATGAAGTTGAAGGGTCGCATGCGGTTATCGGTGCCGAACTGGCCCGTAAATATGGCGAAACCCCCAAGATCGTGCATGCCATCATGGCACATCACGAAGATGAGAAACCGAACTCGGTACTGGCTATTCTGGTACAGGCCGCTGATGCGCTTTCCGGAGCACGTCCCGGCGCGCGTCGTGAGATGATGGAAACCTACGTCAAGCGCCTCGGTGATCTGGAGCGCATTGCCACATCGTTTGGCGGTGTGCAGTCGTCATTTGCGATCCAGGCCGGTCGTGAAATCCGCGTCATGGTTTCCAGTGAACAGGTCAGTGATGATCAGTCTGTGGTCATGGCCCGTGATATCGCCAAGAAAATTGAGGCTGAAATGACCTATCCGGGCCAGATCAAAGTCAATGTTATACGCGAAACCCGTTCAGTAGAATATGCCCGTTAAGATTTTATTTATAGGCGATATTATCGGTAAGCCGGGCCGTCAGGCACTGTCGCGTGAGCTGCATCGACTGGTGGACCGGCACACGATCGATATCGTGATTGCCAATGGTGAAAATTCTGCCGGCGGTTTCGGCCTGACAATTGAGGTGGCAAAAGAGCTGTTCAACCAGGGGGTTCACCTGCTGACGGGTGGTAACCACATCTGGGACAAGAAAGAGCAGGTCCCGCTGGTTCTGGCTGATTCGCGCATTATCCGTCCGGCCAACTATCCGGCCGGTGCGCCGGGGGTCGGTAGCGCAGTTCTGACGACACCGGGCGGGGTCAAGGTCGCGGTCCTCAATCTTGAAGGGCGGGTGTTTATGAAAAGCCTGGAGTGTCCTTTCCTGGTTGCCGATCGTGAAATAAAACGTCTCAAAGAAGAGACCCCGATTATTTTTGTCGATTTTCACGCCGAGGCGACATCGGAAAAATCGGCATTGGGATGGTATCTGGATGGTCAGATCAGCGCTCTGGTCGGCACTCATACCCACGTGCAAACGGCAGATGAGCGTATCCTTCCTCAGGGAACGGCCTTTTTAACTGATGCCGGTATGACCGGCAGCTTTGATTCTGTTATCGGGATGGGCAAGGAAGAAACCATTTACCGTTTTTTGACCCAGTTGCCGGCCAAGTTTGAAGTGGCCAAGAAGGATATCCGCCTGAATGCCGTCGTGATCGGCGTGGACGAGACAAGCGGCAAGGCTGTCAGTATTGAACGAATAAACATGCCCTGCTGAGATTAAATCTTTGAAAAGCATTTAAACACGGAGACACGGAGAACACGGAGAAAACCGGGAAGAATCATTTACTGTTGAAACAGGGCAAAGCAGCGCAGCCTTTTTGTTCTTGATTCTCTCAGTTGCTCAGTTGCTCCGTGTTATTAGATTTTAGGAGCTATTTATATGTCCGTATCCGAACAGATGGCCGTCATCAAACGCGGCACCGTTGAAGTGTTGATCGAAAAGGAGTTGGAAGGTAAGCTCGCAAAGTCCATTTCGACCGGAGTACCGTTGATCATAAAGGCGGGCTTTGATCCAACCGCGCCCGATCTGCATCTGGGGCACACCGTGCTGATCCAGAAGCTGCGTCAGTTCCAGCAGCTGGGTCATGAGGTCAATTTTCTGATCGGGGATTTTACCGGCATGATCGGCGATCCGACCGGCACATCAGAGACCCGTAAGGTGCTGACCCGCGCTGATGTGCTCAGAAATGCCGAAACATACAAGGAACAGGTGTTCAAAATTCTCGATCCGGGTAAGACCAAGGTTGTGTTTAACTCGACCTGGTTGAATGAGCTCGGCTGTGGCGGCATGATCGGGCTGGCCTCAAAATACACCGTTGCCCGGATGCTTGAACGGGATGACTTCCATAAACGATATACGACCCAGCAGCCGATTGCCATCCACGAATTTCTCTACCCGCTGATTCAGGGGTATGACTCTGTTGCGATGAAGGCCGATGTGGAGCTGGGGGGGACCGACCAGAAATTCAACCTGCTGATGGGGCGCGAACTGCAGCGTGAATGGGGCCAAGCACCGCAGTGTGTCCTGACCATGCCGCTCCTTGAGGGGCTGGATGGTGTCAACAAGATGTCCAAATCACTCGGTAACTACATCGGTATCAGCGAGTCGGCCGACGAGATCTTCGGCAAGGTGATGTCAATCTCTGATGAGCTGATGCTTCGCTACTACGAGCTGCTGTCCGACATGACCCTGGCTGAGATTGAACTGCTTAAGCAGGAACTTAAGGATCATATCCTGCACCCCATGGCTGCTAAAAAGAGGCTGGGGCGCGAGATCGTCTCCCGTTTCCACGGTGCCGGCGCCGGAGAGGTTGCCGAAGAGAATTTCGTCAAACGCTTTAAGGATAACGAAATTCCTGAGGATATGCCGCAGGTAAGCTTTGTGCTGGCCGACGGCGCGATCCTGCTGGCGAGGGCTATGACCGAAGCCGGACTGACAAAGTCCAACGGCGAGGGACGCCGTGCCATAGACCAGGGGGGAGTCAAGCTGGACAACGAGAAGGTCAGCGACACCAATCTGGAGCTGGCCGCGGCGGGCGAGTACATCGTCCAGATCGGCAAGCGCCGCTTCGCCCGGATTGTGGTTTCATAACCTACTGTTTTATCGCTGAATACAAAGCGGGGCCGGCATTTTGCCTGTCCCGCTTTTGTGTTTTATTGCTGTTGGCGTACCCGTAATAATTAGTGTGTTTTTTGATTGATCTTGCAATAATAGACATGCATAATACCGGACATGATTGATCTTATTGCCCTGCATAAACTCCTGTCCTCCTATCCTATAGTTACCCTGCTCGGGCCGATCTTCCTCCTGATCGCAATCATACTGGCAGTATATTATCTGCGCATCTCACGCCGTCTGCGCGTTCAGATCGCCCTGCAGGAACGGATGGACGTGATGTTGCGCAAGCTTTCCTCTGCGGTTGAGAACAGCCCCGCCTCCATCGTGATTACTGATCACGAAGGGGTTATCGAGTACGTCAATCCAGCCTTCAGCAGTTTGACCGGATATGGTGCGGACGAGGCGCTCGGGCAAAATCCACGTATCCTGAAGGGTGGCGAACAGCCTGATGAGTTTTACCGTGAAATGTGGGAGACTCTGCTGCGTGGTGAGGTATGGAGGGGTGAATTTCATAATAAACACAAGGATGGCACTCTGTTTTGGGAGGCGGCCTCCATTTCTCCGATAATCGATGCGCATGGCAACATATCCCATTTTGTTGCGGTAAAAGAAAATATTACCGACAAGAAAATGCTGCTGGAGCAGCTGGAGCATATGGCCAGTTTCGACATGCTGACAGGTCTGTCCAACCGGCGCATGTTTCTCGATCATCTGGACCAGAGTGTGGAGCTTGCCCGCCGCAACGTAAAACGCTTTGCCCTGATGTATATTGATCTGGACGGTTTCAAACAGATCAATGACAGCTATGGGCATGAGGCCGGCGACCTGGTACTGAAGACGGCGGCGTCCCGACTGTTGGGTTCCGTCCGGTTGTCGGACCGCGTTGGGCGCATGGGGGGCGATGAGTTCACGGTCGCCCTGGGTACCATCAACCAGTACAATGATGCGGGTCATGTGGCGGATAAAATCCTGGAATCGTTGCGACGCCCCATAACACTGCCGAACGGCACAACCGGGCATATTGACGCCAGCATTGGCATCAGCGTTTTTCCCGTTGACGGCACCGATGGCGACGGCCTGATGGCTGCTGCCGACGATGCCATGTATGAGGTCAAGCGTAATGGCAAGAGCGGTTGGCGATTTGTTTCCCCGCCCACCGACGCCGGGCATGACGATTGACAGTATGTCTGCTCTGACAGATGCACTGAAAAAGGTACTTGTAATGCATAAAGAGATGAACGGCAGTTCGCAGCAACAAGATGTCTGTGATCTGCAAATTAATACCAGTCGCTACGATCAACTGCGTCATGCCATTAATCAGCATGCCATAGTCAGCGCCACCGATGAGGAGGGATATATTGTCGAGGTGAATGACAAATTTTGTGCAATCAGCGGTTACAGTCGCGCTGAACTGATCGGGCGTAACCACCGAATTGTCAAGTCGGACATCCACCCCAACTCCCTGTATCGGGAAATGTGGGCGACGATCGCCAGCGGTAAAGTATGGCAGGGAACCGTCTGTAATCGCAGGAAGGATGGCGGCTATTATTGGGTTGAGGCGACCATCGTGCCCATTCTGGATGAACATGGTCTCCCCTGGCGCTATATATCGATCCGCACCGATATTACCGGATTCAAGCAGGCCCACGAACAGCTGACACAGGAACTGGGGCGGACTCATGCCCTGCTTGAGGCGCTGGGCGAGGGGGTCTTCGGCGTCAATTCTCTGGGTGTATGCTCCTTTATCAACCCGGCCGCCATGGAGATGCTTGGCTATGAACAGAGTGACGTGCTGGGAAAAAATGCCCACCTGCTTTTTCATGGTTCCGCAGCTCTCATTTCCCAGGTGCCGGAAGGAGAATGTCCGGTCTGCGACACCCTGAAGGACGGTATATCGCGCAAAACAGATGACAACAATCTCTTTCGTAAGGACGGCACCCTTTTGCCGGTCAGCCTCTCCGTAAGTCCAATAGGTTGCAGTGACGGCGGCAGTGGCTGTGGTGTCGTCGCCGTTTTCCGTGATCTGACCCGGCGCAAAGCGATGGAAGCCGGTCTGATCTCCGCGCGGGACGAGGCACAGGCCGCCAATCAGGCAAAATCCCTGTTTCTTTCCAACATGAGTCATGAACTTCGCACCCCTCTGAACGCCATCCTCGGCTTTGGTCAGCTTCTGGAGGCCGATCCGGAACTAAACCCGGACCAGATTGATTCGGTGCAGGAGATAACCAACGCCGGAAGTCACCTGCTGGAGCTGGTAAATGAGGTGCTGGACCTGGCCAGAATCGAATCCGGCCGGCAGGCGCTGACACTTGGACCGATTGTTTTGGATGAGCTGGTGGATGAATGCGTGTCCCTGATACAGCCGCTGGCCACGAGCCGCGGTATCTGTTTTGCTCTTCCTGCTGTTTCTGGATGTACGCTGCGTGCCGACCGCACCCGCCTAAAACAAGCCGTTGTCAATCTGTTCAGCAACGCCGTCAAGTATAACCGTCCCAATGGGGAGGTACGGCTGGAATATGAGTTGCCGAGCGAAGAGTGCATACGCATTCACGTGATTGATACCGGCGCCGGTATTGCGCCGGAACTATTGTCGGAACTGTTTCAACCGTTTCACCGTCTGGGACAGGAGCTAGGCGGAGTTGAGGGTACCGGCATCGGTCTTGCCATTACCAAACAGCTTATCGAGGCGATGGGAGGAGCGGTGGGTGTGACCAGCATCCTCGACAAGGGGAGTGACTTCTGGCTGGAACTACCGCGAACGGCAGCCGCTGAAAACGAGGGGGGCGCCATACCATGACCAGCACGGATAAGCGACCAGCAGAGTTCGCCACTTTGGCAATCTCTGAACAAGCTCTGCGTGCGATTGAAGCCCGATTGAATAAAACCCAGGAGATCGCGCATCTGGGTAGTTGGGAGCTGGATACTCAAACAGGGCAACTGATTTGGTCGGATGAGGTTTATCGCATCTTTGGATTTATTCCGCAGGAATTTGCCCCTACCTATGAGGCGTTTCTTGATTCGGTGCACCCGGAAGATCGTGATTTGGTTAACTCAGCATATTTAGTTTCGGTTCAAGAGGATAAAGACAACTATGAGATTGAGCACCGGGTTGTCCGTAAGCACAGTGGTGATGTTCGCTATGTGTATGAAAAATGCGAACATACTAGAGATGCTGCAGGCAAAATTATACGCTCTGTGGGTATGGTGCAGGACATCACCGACCGCAAACAGGTGAATGATTCGCTTGTGCAGCAAACGCTGCAGGTCGAACTGTTAACAAACGAGCAGCAGTTTATTCTGAGTACCATGCCGATAGGTGCACTCTTTATCAAGGACCGCAAGGTACGAGTATCCAACCCCGCTTTTGACACTATTATGGGGTACGAAGTCGGAAGTACATTTGGGATGAATAGCGCTGAGTTCTATCACGACAGCGAAACGTATGAGCGTGTCGGAAAAGAAGCATATGCGGCAATTGCCAACGGTGGAATCCACACTATAGATACGGTGTTGAAAAAGAAGGACAGCGCTCTGATCTGGTGCAGCATGGTGGGCCGGGCAGTGAATGCTGCAAAGCCTGAGGATGGTTCCATCTGGATGATTCAGGATATCACCGAGCGGAAGCGGTCTGAACAGAAACTGCTTGAGTCAAATCGTCTGCTCAGGGAGGCAATAGAGGAGGCCGACTCCGCCAACCGGGCCAAGAGCGAATTTTTATCACGCATGAGCCATGAACTGCGGACCCCGATGAACGCCATTATCGGTTTTACGCAGTTGCTGGAGGATGACCGGAGCCATCCACTTTCCGATGATCAGCAAGATAGCCTCCATGAGATAAGCAAGGCGGGAAATCACCTGCTTGAATTGATCAATGAAGTGCTGGATCTTGGCCGGATAGAAAACGGCCGGTTGTCGCTTTCCCTCGAACCTTTGGAATCCGGGGATATCTGCTCTGAATGTGTCTCCCTGCTGAGGCCGCTGGCGGTGGAGCGCGGCATTACGGTTACCGTTGCCCCAGGGGGGGCTGCATGGATCATCGCGGATCGGACCAGGCTGCGCCAGGTGCTGATCAATCTGATCTCCAACGGCATCAAGTTCAATCTTGAAGGGGGAACGGTTGAAGTAGGCTTTGATCTGCTGCCGGAGAACCTCATGCGGATCTGGGTGCGCGACACCGGACCCGGCATCGAGCCGGAATTTCTGCCCCACCTGTTTCACCCCTTTGAGCGTGCTGCCGCCGTCGATGGCCTGTTTGAAGGTACCGGCATCGGCCTGGTCCTGGCAAAGCGCCTGACCGAGGCGATGGGCGGGGTTATCGGGGTCGAGACCAGTCTCGGCAGCGGCTCTCTCTTCTGGGTGGAGCTGCCTCAAGCCGGGCAAATAGAGGCGATTGATGCCCTCCCGGTCGTTTCGACGGCGCCTCTGTCCGTTCTGCCTGCCTGCGAACGGCAGGTGCTGTATATCGAAGATAATCCGGCCAATATGCGGCTGGTGAAAAAAATAATATCCGGCCTTGGAGAGGTACGCCTGTTAACCGCTGAATCTGCTGAAGCAGGGTTGGAATTAGTCCGTATCGGCCGGCCTCACCTGATTCTGATGGATATCAACCTGCCGGGAATGGATGGTTTCGAGGCGCTTGACCGCCTGCGGGGGAGCGCGGAAACACGCAATATCCCGGTAGTCGCGGTGACGGCCAGCGCCATGCCGGACCAGGTGCAGCGGGTAATGGCGGCTGGTTTCGATGATTGTCTGACCAAGCCGATCAACCTGCAGCGTTTTGTTGCTGTGGTTGACGCGCTACTGCAGAGACCTGCTCTGGGAGAAAACAAATGATTGAGTCAGTTGAAGCCGCCCATAACAGCAGGATATTGATCGTTGATGATGAACCGGCCAACCTCAAGCTTCTGGAGAAGATGCTTAAGGCGGAAGGCTTCTGTAATCTGGTGCTGATATCCGATCCGCGGCAGGTGAAAGATGCCTATTGTGCCGAACCAACGGCCCTGATTCTGCTCGATATCAATATGCCGCACCTGAACGGTTATGAGGTTATGGCGCAACTGAAGGAGCTGGGCGACCCGTTGCTCCCGCCGATTCTTGTACTGACCGCACAGTCGGGGCGGGACTTCTTGATGCGCGCCCTCAACGAAGGCGCCCGTGATTTCCTCAGCAAGCCGTTTGACCGGTATGAACTTCTTGCCAGGGTCAGAAACCTGCTCGATGCCCATCTGGCACTGCGGCTTAAATTTGACCAGCAGGGGGTTCTCGAAGAAATGGTGCGTCAGCGCACCGCCGAGGTGGTTCAGTCTCGCCTCGAGATAGTCCAGCGCCTGGGGCGCGCCTCGGAGTACCGCGATAATGAAACCGGTCGGCATATCCTTCGCATGAGCCATAGCGCTGCTCTGTTGGCTAAACAGATCGGCTGGAGCGATGAACGCTGCAACCTGATACTGCACACCAGCACCATGCATGATCTGGGGAAGATCGGTATTTCAGATACAATTCTGTTGAAGCCGGCGCGCTTGACTCTGGAGGAGCGGGCGATCATGGAAACCCACACCACGATCGGCGCCGACATTCTGTCCGGATCAAATAATGAACTTCTTGAAACCGGCCGGGTCATAGCGTTGACCCACCACGAAAAATGGGATGGTAGCGGCTATCCACACAAACTGTCCGGTGAAACTATTCCGATGGAGGGGCGTATCGCCGCAATTGTTGATGTCTTTGACGCTCTTACCTCCGTGCGTCCCTACAAAAAAGCCTGGCCCGTGGATGAGGCTGTTGAGGATATGCGCCAGCAGAGCGGGGCACATTTTGATCCGGAGCTTGTGGAGCACTTTCTGACGATCCTGCCGGAAGTCCTCAGGATCGGGGAGCGCTTCTCCGAGCCGTGATGTGCAACATTCGGCATGTTTTACGGAGAGAGTATGCCGGAACCATTGCAATAATATGCAAGTATGGTAATAACAATGCTCAACAAAAAATCGGGAGGGTAAGAACATGGGGTTTTTTGGTAGCAGCAACAAAGCGGAGTTGATCGAGAAGGACGCCGAAATCAAAAAATTGATGCAAATGTTTGATAACGTTGATAATATTGTCATGCTCTGTGACACCACTCCTGAGAATAAGATATTCTACATGAACTCCCGGGCCAAAGAGACTATGCAGCAAAAGCGCTCCGAGTTGAATGCCGAATTGCGGGGGGCCGATGTCGCAAACTCCTTCAATAATTCCATTCACCAGTACCATAAGGATCCTGATCGCGTCAGACGCATGTTTTCAAATCCCCGCACCGATCTGCCCCACACCGCCGAAATACCGATCGGCGCCATTACCCTCAAGACGACCGCCTATCCGATCTGGGACAGCAGCGACAGCAGCAAGGTGCTCTGTTTTATGGCTTGCTGGAGCGACATTACGTCCGAAAAGCTGATAGAAGAGCACCAATATAAAGAGATCAAGCGGAAGAACTATCTGGAGGAGCGGATCCACCAGATCGCCACGGCGATGGAAGAGATGAGCATGACCGTCAACGAGGTGGCCGGCAATACCAACAATGCTTCTGACTCGGCTTCCCAGGTGTCCGACAATGCCCTTGAAGGGCAAAAAGTTGTCAATCAGGCGGTTAGAGAGATGCAGAAGGTGGCCGAGGTTGTCAGGTCGTCGGCGGTTATTGTCGGTAATCTGGGGGCAACGTCGGAAAAGATCGGCGAATTTGTCAATGTCATTAACGAGATTGCCGACCAGACCAACCTGCTGGCCTTGAATGCGGCCATAGAAGCGGCCAGAGCGGGTGAAATGGGGCGTGGCTTTGCGGTGGTGGCCGATGAGGTTCGCCGGCTGGCGGAGCGGACCATGACCTCAACCAAGCAGATCAGCGCCATGGTGGCCGAGATCCAGAACGGCACCAGGCTGGCGGTTGAGTCGATCGAGCGGGGCAAGACGGAGGCGGAAAAAGGGGAAGCGCTGTCGCACAAGGCTGAAGAGTCGTTGAACTCCATCGTCCAGTCAGTTGAAGAGATCAAGAACATGATTGCCCAGATTGCCACCGCCTCGGAGGAACAGGCGGCGACAGCGACAGTTATTGCCAGCAATCTTGAAGAGATATCGCGGCAATGATGTAAGCGTGAATCTGTGCTATCAGTGTAACGAAAGAGGGACAGGCCTGATCGCCTGTCCCTCTTTGCATGAAAAGCCGATAGAAAACCGGCTACATCTCCATAATCACCGGCAGTATGACCGGTCTGCGCTCAATGGTCTTCTTGCAGAAACGGCGCAGGGCCTGGCGCACTGCGGTTTTAACCTCATCGCCATCACGGCGCATTTCGGCGTTGATTTCCTCCAGCGCAAACGTTACCACCTTGCGGGCCTCTTCCAGATACTCCTGGTTTTCGTCCTCAAAGACAAAGCCGCGCGAGACAATATCCGGTCCGTAAATAATGGCTCCCGTAGACATGTTGAGCCCGATGATGACGACAATCATGCCATCCTCTGAAAGATGTTTGCGGTCTCTCAGTACGATTCTGCCGACATCGCCAACCCCTTTGCCATCGACAAAAACCCTGCCGGAATCTATCTGCTCAACGATCGCAGCGGTATCGGAATAAAAGGAAACTACTTCGCCATTGGTCGCCAGGAGGCAGCGTTCCTCCGGAATGCCGACTTTGCGGGCCAGCTGGATATGTTTGAACAGATGCCGATATTCGCCGTGGATCGGAATGAAGAAGCGTGGCCGTACGGTGTTGAGCATCAATTTAAGCTCTTCCTGGCTGGCGTGTCCGGAAACATGCACCTCGGAAACCTTTTCATGGAAAACTTCGGCGCCGCGACGGTAGAGATGGTTGATCAGTTCCGAGATGGTACGCTCGTTGCCCGGAATGACGCGCGATGAGAGGATGACGGTATCGCCCTTTTCGAGCTTGATCTGTTTATGGTCGTCCATGGCGATGCGGGTCAGAGCACTCATCGGCTCTCCCTGGCTGCCGGTAGAAATGATGCAGACCTGCTCCGGCGGCAGGTGTGGGAGTTCCCGCAGATCCATCAGCTGCTCGTCAGCGATGGTGAGATAGCCCAAATCCCGGGCGATCTGGACATTTTTTACCATTGAACGGCCATTCAACAGGATTTTGCGGCCGCAGAGTGTGGCGACATCGGCGACCTGCTGCACCCGGTGGATACTGCTGGAGAATGCTGCCACGATAATCCGTCCGGAGCATTTCGGGAAGATGTCGGCAAACGCTTCGCCGACATATTTTTCAGAGAGGGTATACCCTTCGCGTTCCACATTAGTTGAATCCGACAACAGCGCCAGAACCCCTGCTTCACCGTAGCGCGACAGGGAGGCCAGGTCGGTCAGCTGGCCATCAACCGGGGTGTGGTCGATCTTGAAATCGCCGGTGTGGATGACCACCCCCTCCGGAGAGGTTATCGCCAGGGCGCAGCCGTCAACTATCGAATGGGCTACGCGCAGGAACTCGACCTGAAAGCAGCCGATGGTTACGGTGTCCCGAGGCTTCACCGTTATCAGCTCCACGGATCCGTCCAGTTTGTATTCCTCGAGCTTGGCGTTTACCAACCCGAGCGTCAGGGCGGTGCCGTAGACCGGCACGTTAAGTTCCTGCAGCACAAAGGGGAGGGCGCCAATGTGGTCCTCGTGCCCGTGGGTCAGGCAGATGGCACGCACGTTTTCGGCCCGCTCTCGAAGCCAGCTGATATCCGGGATTACGTAGTCGATCCCGAGCATGTCGGGTGAGGGAAACATCAGGCCGCAATCGACGACGAAAATATCGTCGCCATACTGGTAGGCCATCATGTTCATGCCGATTTCGCCCAGACCGCCGAGGGCGACAATCTGCAGTGCTGAGTGTGATTCTAATTCATTCATAGGTTATCTTTCATGTTGCAAGGGTATCAGCGCAGCTATCTTTTTGTCACATTTTTCAATCCATGCAGTGCCGGGAGTAACCAGCCAGTGATCGGCGTAGAACGAGCTCCGCAGGGCGCGATACGCAATCAGTGCGCGGGTGATGTCTCCCAGACGTTCATTGGACTCACCGACCTGCCATAACCGCTCGGCTGCCTTTTCAATGGTGGGGTGGTAGGGAATATACATATGCAGCGCCGACTCGAATCCGGCAACAGCGCCCGGAAAATCTCCCCGCCGAAACGCCGCTTCCCCCTGGCTGAATTGGCTGTCCATTCGCCACCAAGTGCTACCAAGAAACATCAGCAGGCTGACCAGGATGATGACAATGCCATTGGCTATGCTATTTTTTACCTGTTCATTCATCTGATTGCCTGCCCCTGAAAAGGGATACGTTTACCTGAAAAAGCCGGGGATAAAGGTTAAAAGGACACCCAGCGCAAAGACGATGACGCCGCACAGCACCGCGACAGCCGCAGCGATGTCATAGGGGCTCTTCAGGCGGTGAGCCGCCGGAAGTCCCCAGGCCATGCCGGCCAACCCTGCGATAATAAGTGCTATGTAGCGATAGCCGATGCTCATTTAGGTCCCCAGGGTGGATTCAATCTGCCCCCGCACTTCCTCCATCATCCAACTCTCGGCCGCACTGCGGCGGAGATCGGGAGGGATAACAAGCGGAGGGTGTACGGTGATGTGGATGTCCCCGCTATACAGCCTGATCTGGCCCGCCGGATTAATTCTGCCGCTGCCGTTGATGGTGACCGGAACCACCGGCACTGCCGCCTTGCGGGCTAGAATAAACCCGCCCCGTTTGAATGGCAGCAGGTTGCCGTCCGGAGTGCGGGTCCCTTCGGGAAACAGGACAACGCTCTTCCCCTGATTGATCGTTGCCGCCGCCTCATCCATGCTCTTCAACGCCTTGCGGCCGTCGCCACGATCCAGTGGAATATAGCCGCCGCGACGCATTGAGGGGCCAAAAATCGGAACTTCAAAGAGTTCCTTTTTCGCGATCCAGTGAATCCGGCGCGGTATGGCGGCCAGAAGCGACAAGATGTCAAAATTGCTCTGGTGGTTACTCATGAATATAACCGGGCCACCCGGAAGATGCTCTGCCCCGGCAAGCGTTACGGTGACGCCGTTCAGCGCCAACGCCAGCCGTGCCCAGAGTCGGGCGTGCCAGGCATAGACGCGACCGCTTGAATCAAACAACGTCCAAATAAAGGCACTGATTGAAAAAAGCAGTGTCAGCGGAATAAAAACCGCCAGATAAAGATATGCACGAACCATCTCAAACTCCCGATATAAACCCAGACAAATTACAGTGTTATCAAAGTTGAGTCAAACAAATTCTGGGAGGAAGGCGGCGGGTAGAGGCTGACGTGCTAATCCAGAGTTGTTCGCAGGCGTTTTTTTTCAGATGTGATTTTTTTACCGGTAAGGCGAGCTTCTTTCGTTCGTTTCGGCACGCGGGTGGAGATCCGTTTCTTAACTTTCCGCTCGCGCCGTTCCAGCGCGACACGTAACCGTTCCATCGCAACCTCACGGTTTTGAAACTGGCTCCTGTTTTCCGAGGCCTGGGCAACGATCCCGGTCGGCAGGTGACGGATACGCACGGCCGAATCAGTCGTGTTGCGATGTTGCCCGCCCGGGCCGGAGCCGCGGTAGAATTCAACCTTGATGTCTGTATCCTTGATTTCAATCACTACTCAACCTCGTTCAGTGTTTAAAACGTATCTCGCAACTTTATCAGCAGATATAAACAGCCGACTCCAGCAGCCGCCATCAGCAGGTCGCGCCCCCACGGTATCGGCTTTTCCAGCATGGAGTACATCACCGGGTCGAGCAGAGCCGTCGTTAATAGGCCGACGCCCCCCCAAGAGAGCAGCTTCTTCATGGTTTACACCTTTCCGCCACACAGCCGGACTTCACACAGATCGCATATTTGAGATAGCGCCCTTCCGGGAAGGTAACCGGATAGGGGAAATCTTCCGGCTGCCCGAGCAGGGAGATCACCCGCAGGTCACCAACTGTCTGCAGCGCTCCCCGGCGCAACTCTTTGAGGTATTCGGCGACATCAACCTTCTGGTGATTGGATGATGCGATCAAAAGTCCGTTGTCGGTCAACAGCGGGAGGGCCGCAGCCACCAGGTCAGAGGTGCCGCCGCGGGTGGTAAAACGGCTCTTGGCTGTAGTGGAAAAAGAGGGTGGATCCATCAGGATGACATCATATCGTTTCCCCCCCTGCGCCAGCTTCCCCAGCACCGCAAGGCAGTCGCCGACGATGAATTCATGCTGCTTGGGGGTGAGGCGATTGGCAGCAAAGTTGTCTCTGGCCCAGTCGGTATAGCCGGTCGAGGCGTCCACACTCGTCACCTGTGCCGCGCCGGCAGCGGCTGCTGCCACCGAAAACGCGCCGGTGTAGGAGAAGAGGTTGAGTACCCGTTTTCCTTTCACCCGCCCCATCAGATCGCGGCGATTCCGGCGCTGATCCAGGAACAGCCCGGTGTTCAATCCCTGCTCCAGAGTCACCAGAAAGGTGAGGCCGTTCTCCCGGACTTTCAGACGCTGCGGTGCAGACGTACCCGCCAGCAGTCTCCCGTACTTTTTGCTGTCACTGACCGCTTCCAGTTCACGGGTCTTCTGCGGACGGCTCTTCTCGTAAATCCCGAGCGGCGACAGCAGCTCCTGCAAAATCTGGGTTACCAGCTTCAGGTGCGGCCGCCAGGCGGCGCTGTATATCTGCAGCATCAGGTAGTCGGCATAGCGATCCACCGTCAGCCCAGGGACGCCGTCCCCTTCGGCGTTCACCAGACGATATGCGGTGGAATCGTTCAGATCGGCATGGTGGCTCCGCAGCTGAATGGCGCTTCGCAGCCGCTCCGTCAGCCAGAGGCGGTCAAGCTGTATCCGCTTCCGCTCCAGTACCCGTGCCACGATCCTCTCCTCCGGGTCAAGCAGTGCCGTGGCCAGAAAACGATCCTGGCTGTCGCATAGTTCTATGGTCTGCCCGGAGGTACCGGCCGGCCACTTCCGGGTATGTGCGTCAGCGACAACCCAGGGGTGCCCCAGCTCCAGCATTCTGACTGTTTCGGGGCCGACGATCCGTTTTTCATTTTTCGTGCTCACATGACTCTCCGTAGTTCTATTTTGAAAACCTGTCGCCGCAATCATCCTGACCACCACGGATCTTTTCAACGGCGTGACCGAGTGTTGGCCAGACCGCCTCCAGGTTTTCCAGGGCACCCCGGGGGCTGCCGGGGAGATTGATAATCAGCGTCTGCCTGCGAATGCCGGCTACGGCACGGGACAGGGAAGCCATCGGTGTTTTCTCCAGACTTTTTATGCGCATCAGCTCGCCGAGGCCAGGAATTACTCGCTCTACGACCTGCAACGTTGCCTCGGGAGTTACGTCGCGTGGCGAAACGCCGGTACCGCCGGTGGTCAGGATCAGGTCGGCTGCATCGGCATCGGCCCATTCCGTCAGCACCGCCACAATCTGGTCAAGCTCGTCGGCAATGACACGTGTCTGAACGACCAGCACGCTCCGCTCGGCCAGCCAGGCCGCCAATGCGGGGCCACTACCGTCAACCCGCTCGCCACGCGAACCCTTGTCACTCAACGTCAGGATGGCCGCTCTCATTTCATTGTCCTCCTGCAAAATTACTTTTTCCTGCTGGTGGTCACGCATAAATTCCAGTTCAAGGCGACAACCTACTGTGCGAGCATATCAAAACTTGTCATGGATGTCCCCGGAATTTTTCCTGTTTTCCACTAAAAAACCCCGCCGGGAAACCGGCGGGGTCGATTGCAATTCTGATGGTGGCGATTAATCCCTCTTTATGCCCACAGTCAGGCCGCGCTCGGCAGCGCGGGTGAAGGTGTGGCACATGGAACAGTCGATCTTCTCGCTGGACACGTGCTTGCTGTGAACCGACAGGTAGCCCGGGTTGGATTTCTGGTCGTGGCACTGGGTACAAACAACAGCTTCCGTACCCTTCAGAACATAGCCCAGGCTCTTCAGGTTCATCTGGGTTGCGGTCGTGCCGTGGCAGCTGGTGCACGTCAGAGCGCTTGCCTTGGGTGCCACAGTATGGTTCAGCATCTGGAATTCGTCGGTCTTCACGAAGGTGTATGCATCGCCCGCACCCAGGCCCATGTTGGTCAGGCCGGACTGAATGGCGCCAGCTACGTCACCATTCTTGAAATACACGGCGGTGTTCAGCGCAATCAGCTTGCCGGAGGCGGTATGCTGCGGCTGCAGAGATGTCTTGTACTTGAACGGGGTCAGTTTGCTGTTGGCACTGTTGATGCCACCGTTGGGGCGGCTGATCTTGTAGGCGCCGGTTGCAGGATCAAGCACGGCGACGTCGTTCAGGTCGGACACCCAGGAGGTGCCGTTGAAAAAAGCGTAGACCGGCTTCAGGTTATTTGCCTTTACGATGGTGGGTTCCCAGCGGTTGTTGGCAACAGACCACTCAGGGGTGACCCAGGTGCGGGTGGTCTCGGTTGCCTGGTTGCCGAAGCCGGTGAGTGGATCAAGCACTGCATCAGCAGCCTTCTTGCCGTAGGTCGGGATGTGGCAGGTCTGGCAGGCAACACGCTGCATATGCTTGTTGATATCGGCGGTTGCATTGCCAGCCGTCAGGGTAGCTTTGGTGCTGTGGCAGGTGGCGGTTGCACAGCTGACGCCAACAGCGTTGTCAGTGGGTCGCAGGTCGGAACCGCGACCGGCAACTTTGTGGTCGGTGTAGGTGTGGCACTGCTGGCAGGCCAGATTTGCACCGGTTGTAGCCATGTGGACGTCGTAGTTGCGGTCGGTTGTTGTGCCGTTAATCAGAGCCAGGTCGCCACGTTTGAGGGCATCGCCGCCGCCCCCCTTGGCGTGGCACTGGAGGCAGTTGGACTTGACCGGTTTGTGAACGGTCTGCACAGCTGCATCCATGGTGATGGTCATCTTGGCCAGGTCAGGTTCAAACAGCCCGGTGGTTGAGTTACGTACC
>Ga0209430_1000924_pt1 | contig 24647 bp, 26 predicted proteins | sample BarGraIncub1133A_FD_184504 | JGI IMG/M metagenome (GOLD analysis project Ga0209430, IMG submission 184504) | Arctic peat soil microbial communities from Barrow, Alaska - Barrow Graham LP Incubations 11-33A (SPAdes) (version 2) | ecosystem: Environmental > Terrestrial > Soil > Wetlands > Peat... | reverse complement strand
CACTGAAGCCAATACTATAATATATAAGGACCTAATCATACGCAAACCAAAAATTGGAAATAAGAAGAAAACTAGACCTTTACTGAACTAACTTGATAGTCATGTATTTTAATTGAAGATTTATATTTACTTGAAAAGTTTATAGGGCCACCCTTAAAAGACTCCTTTATAGAATATTATAATTTTAATGAAAAGCAGGCATCACAAGCAATAGAATATTATAGAGAATATTTTAAAACAAAAGGAATGTTTGGAAATAAAGTATATGAGCACATGGAACATCTGTTAATTAGCTTAAAGAAATCAGGATTAAGATTAATTGTAGCTACCTCCAAACCAACGGATTTCGCAGAACACATACTAAAGCACTTTAATTTAGATAGATACTTTGATTGTATTATTGGTAGCAATTTAGATGGAACAAGAATCAAAAAAGGAGAAATAATTAAGTATATTATAGATAAATACAATATTGGTAATTTTAACGAGGTGGTAATGATAGGAGATAGGAAGCATGATATTATGAGAGTCCATGAGAATAACATAGATTCAATAGGTGTTACTTATGGATATGGCTCTCATGAAGAATTGAAAAATGCAAGAGCAACATATATTGTAGATAGTGTACAGAATATAATTGAGGATATTATTGCATAGAAAACATATATTTATGAGGTTAACAAATATGATTGATATAATAAAATTAGCTTTCTTTACTAAATGTAGAGTTCGATGTTAAATCTATTATAATTGTGGCAACACCAGATCGTTTGGTAAATCTGATATTTGATAAGAATGGGAAAAGGTATCTATACTTTTACCACCAACCTATGTTGATTTCATAAACTTCTTATAGTGGGGTATGCCCCACATTTCTCTGAATCACAAGAAGAGATTGTCAAAGATGATTGGTAATATGGCCTGTTCAGAACAATATATAAAGGATCCTGATAATTTAGTTAGGCTTTTAGCAGCGGGAATCAAGATCTTACAAGTTGTAGATATTTCAGATTGTCCATTCGACTGTACCTTAAAGGTAAATTAGATATTGCAAAAGAAAGAAATGAAAATAATGAAGTAGATATAAAAGACTGGGAAGATAGCACAATATTTAAATCACCTAAAGAATGTATCAGGGTTTATTGATTTAGGAAGGGCAGGAATAGCTGACAAATGGCAGGGCATTTCTATATGTGTCCGTTCATTAGAATATAATGTTCAAAGTAAGGACTATACAAATCTATTTTTTGAGTATTTGAACATAAAACCGAATTATGAAAAAAATGAATTATTATATTTTACTTGATGAACTATTTTGAGTTATATTTTTGACCAATATTAATTTTATGGACTGAAATAATTATCGATACCAATGGAGTTTAAAAAAGATGACTCCCCGTACATTACGAGGAATCATCTTTAATCTGCTTAACTCTCTTTTTTTAATTCATCTAAGATATCTTCTACAGCTACAACCCGTGCAAATGCAAACTGAAAGTTTCCAAAGGCTCCTTGCTCTTCTTCTGCTGTATAGGAAGCAGTAGCTTCTCTTGGAACAAATACGTTATAATCACGGTAAAAGGCATCTCTAATTGTTGATTCAACGCATACATTTGTTGCAATTCCTGTAACAACAAGTCTCTTAATACCTAAACCGCGTAACACATCTTCAAGTTGTGTATTATAAAATCCACTAAACCGATGTTTTTTCACAATATAATCATTTGCTTCTGGTTTTAATTCATTAATAATCTCACCATCCCAAGTACCATCAATACAATGCCCTAAATCCATTATTGGTGGAAATACTTTCGCAATTAGGCCAGCATCTGACCCATCTTTACGATGAGTGTGCTGCAGATAAATAACTGGTAGCATTTTCGCTTTAAATTCTTTTTTTAAACGTTTAATTGGTTCGATAGCGTTTGATGTTCTTGATGTATCAAGACCCATTTTCGATAAGGATCCTTCTAGGTTTATAAATGCATTTTGCATATCAATAATTATCAAGGCACTATTTTCTTTTTTATATGATAAGTCACCCATGTTATAACACTCCCTAAAAAAGATTTACTAATTCATTATACGACTATATCCTAATATTTAAAACTTTTGAAGCGGAATCTTGATAAAGTATATTCATAACTTTATATGGAGATAATGAAAATAACTTATATTTTGATAAAAGTTATGAACATGGTATACTAAACAATAAATTGCAATAAATTTATTAATGGTATATTTGAAATGTAGGAGGAATAAAATTGAGAAAAGACCTAATAGCGTCTAAATCCATTGGAATAAATAAAGTATCTTCAAAAGTCTGGGATGTATTGACAAACCCTAAATTCATCCAAGAATATCTTCATGGGACTGAAACTATTACTAACTGGAAAGTTGGAAGTGAAATAATATTTCAAGGTGAATATCAAGGAAAAGAATATAGAGATATGGGTGTAATTCTTGAGAATGTTTTATATAAATTACTTAGCTATAGCTTTTGGTCTAACTTTTCTGGACTTGAAAATAAACCTGAAAACTATTCTCAGATAACATATAATTTAGTAAGTATTGATTATAAGAAAACAAATTTAACATGGACACAAACAGGCCATCCAGATGAACAAGCTCGCTTAGGTGCAGAAAACTCAATTGGAGAACTCTTAGAGAAAATTAAAGAAATAGCTGAAAAATAAAAGAAAAGAATGCTCCCATGATAGACGTCAATCATGGGAGCATTACTTTCTTTTGCTGGAATATGAGTTATATAAAATAGAGCAGTATTGATAGAGAAATCTATAATTTGCATTATTTCTATCCTCTATGAATCTATCCTCTATGAATCTATCCTCTATGAATCTATCCTCTATGAATCTATCCCCTAGATTCATTATATTTCTCATATTTTCGACATATTATAGTATCTTCTAAAACAAAATTATGCTAAAATATCAATGAATGAGTAGTAATTTTAAATGTATATTTTATACGACTGTTACAAACTTAAATACAAAGGAGAAGTAGCAAATGAAAATAAGAAAAAAGGTAAAGTTAATTCATGGAACTTTAGCATTAATACTAGTATCTTTTATGGCACTTGCAGTTGTAGGAATTATTAGTTTTACATCTTCTTCCAAACTTAATAATTATTATACTAGCTTAAGTACTGACAGTGTTGTAATAATAGAAAACTATGGTGATCTGGGAGGTACTTATAATGAACTTCGGAATTATGTAACAAAAGTTATAGACAGGACTTATACTGATGCGCAAGTAAACGATGTCAATACAGCGGATGCTAAGATTAAAGCGATTTTCACAAAAATAAAATCTTCTAATTTAGATAGTAAAGAATTAGCATCTGTTCAGAAAATGAATACTGAGTACACAGATTATATGAGTATCTATAAGGACATTGAAGCTAAAAGAAAGGAAGGATTAGTTATTTCTTCTGATCAGGCTAAGGAGATTGCAACTGTAGGTGCACCAATAACTACGGGGATTAATAGTTTAATAACATATGAAAAATCGCAGATAGCTACAGAGCGAGAAATATATAACAGCGTTTTTCAGCGCTCCACTGCTGCATTCATAATAGTTGTTGTTTTAGCAGCCTTGTTGTTATTAGCTATTTCATCAATATTTGTTAGGGAATTAAGGTTATTATTAAAAGAGATGATAACTACCATAAAAGTAATAGCATCAGGAGATTTTACTTATCCAATTGACACATCTTCAAATACAGAATTCGGTAATATGAATAAACAACTAGATACTATGCAAAATTCTTTATCAGGTTTGTTAAAAAATATAACAACAGTGGCGAGCACTGTTGGGGAAGAATCCTCAACCTTATCTGCTCTCTCAGAGGAAATGTCTGCCTCCTCATTAGAAGTGGCAGGTGCCATACATGATGTAGCTACTGGTTCCACGGCGCAGGCAAGTGAATTAATGTCTGTATACAAAGCTATGAAGGAATTTGACGATGACTTAGAAACCTTTGTAACAATAACCGGTGATGTAAATATTACAGCAGGCGGTATTGGTAGTTTGGCGAGTACAAGTAATGGCCAACTACAAGGACTTATTGCAGCCTTAAATAATATTAGTAAGTCTTTTGATGGAGTAATAGAAAAAATAAAGCAACTTGAGGGAAGTATTAATCAAGCTAATGATATAACAGGCTTAATAAACAGTATCTCAGAACAAACAAATTTACTTGCACTTAATGCTGCAATCGAAGCAGCTAGGGCTGGAGAGGCAGGAAGAGGATTTTCTGTTGTAGCAGATGAAATAAGAAAGTTAGCAGAACAGAGTAAAAACTCTTCAGATACTATAAGTGGTTTATTGAGCAATGTGTCAGCCGAGACATCTAATTTAGTAAAAGTCACTGGTAATGTTAGTAATGAGTTAAGTAATGAAGTAACAACCATAAATACAGCCCTTAACTCATTTAAAGCTATAGTAGCTTCGGTCGAAACCATATTACCTGACATACAAAAAGTTTCAGTAGGAATTAATAAGTTGAACAAGGATATGGTTCCAGTAATATTGAAGATAGAAAGTACTAGTGCTGTAGCCGAAGAAAATTCAGCTTCAGCTGAAGAAATAGCTGCATCAACAGAAGAAATGAAAAACTCTTCTAATTCAGTAGCTAGTACAGCTCAAAATTTGACTGGTTCAGCTATTCAATTAACGGAAAAACTAAATAAATTCAAACTATAATTCACAATATTAGCAACAACCACATATTTCATAAGCTATTGTAGCTCTTTTTGTTAGTGTTAATTTAAGGAATTCTATGACCTCCTTTACATAAAGGGGGTCTATTATTTATAACTAAAATGCTAAAATAATAGTTGACAAGAATGGTCGGATTTGTTATTATTAAAGCATAGTAAATCACTCAACATTAATCTGCAGTATTAATATTTAAGGGGGTGTTTCCATGAAGTTATCTACAAAAGGGCGATACGGTGTTAAAGCAATGGTAGATTTGGCCATACATTACGGTGAACCTTCCATTTCTATAAAATGTATTTCAGAACGCCAAAATATTTCTGACTATTATCTTGAACAATTATTTTCGCCACTCCGAAAAGCTAATTTAATAAAAAGCATAAGAGGAGCTCAAGGCGGCTATTCTTTAAGTAAGCCACCAGCGGAAATAAAAATTATAGATATTATGGAAGTTTTAGAAGGCCCAATTGAGGTTTCTGAATGTTTAGATAATAATAATTGCAACAATATTGATTGCTGTTCCACTAGATTATTATGGGGTAAAATCAAAGATAGTATAGATAATGTAATGGACAATATAACATTAAAGGATATGGTTGACGATTATGATAAAATGTGCAAAAAAAAGCTTGAAGGAGTGAAAAACAATGAGTAATAGAACAGTTTATATGGACTATGCTGCAACTACTTATACTAAAAAGGAAGTTGTAGAGGAAATGCTTCCCTATTTTACAGAATTTTATGGTAATCCCTCCTCTATTTATGCAATATCAAGAGATACTAAAAAAGCTATAGATTTAGCTAGAGATAAAGTTTCTAAAGCATTAAATGCAAGTGCAAATGAAATATTCTTTACTGGAGGTGGCTCTGAAGCCGATAACTGGGCTATTAAGGGAATTGCTTTTGCAAATAAAAATAAGGGTAATCATATAATTACCTCCGCAATTGAACATCATGCAGTACTTCATACCTGCGAGTTTTTGAGCAAAAATGGCTTTGAGATAACCTATTTACCTGTAGATGAGTATGGTTTAGTTAGCTTAGTAGACCTAGAAAATGCCATAACAGATAAGACTATTTTAGTATCGATTATATTTGCAAACAATGAAATTGGTACTATTGAACCAATAAAAGAAATTGGAGCACTTTGCAAAAGGAAGAAAATATTATTCCATACAGATGCTGTTCAGGCTGTTGGGAATATACCAATAGATGTAAAGGAAATGAACATAGACTTACTTTCTTTAGCTGCTCATAAAATTTATGGGCCAAAGGGTGTAGGTGTTTTATATATAAGAAAAGGAATTAAAATCGAAAATCTTATTCACGGTGGAGGACAGGAAAGAAATAAAAGAGCAGGAACAGAAAATGTAGCTGGTATCGTTGGTCTTGGAAAAGCAATTGAATTAGCCACTGAAAATTTAGTAGAGCATAGTAAACGGCTTACTGATTTCCGAGATGAATTAATTGAAAATCTATTAAAGATACCATATTCCAGATTGAATGGTCCTAGAGACAATAGATTACCTGGAAATGTTAATATTTGTTTTAGATTTATAGAAGGGGAGTCAGTTTTACTCTTACTTGATCAAGCAGGTATTTGTGCCTCAAGCGGAAGTGCATGTACATCTGGTTCTTTAGATCCATCTCATGTTCTACTGGCAATTGGCCTTCCCGCAGAAATAGCTCATGGCTCCTTAAGGCTTTCTCTTGGAGATGGAACTATTAAAGAGGATATAGAGCATGTGTTAAATACTGTTCCTAAAATTGTTACAAGACTTAGAGAAATGTCACCACTTTGGGACGAATTCTTAAAGAAAGGGGATAATAATAATGTATAGTGAAAAAGTAATGGATCATTTTATGAATCCAAGAAATGTAGGAGAAATTGTTGACGCTAATGGTATAGGTGAAGTGGGTAATGCACAATGCGGAGACATAATGAAAATATATCTTAAAGTTGAGGACAATATCATAAAAGACGCTAAATTTAAAACCTTCGGTTGTGGCTCAGCTATTGCCTCCTCAAGTATGGCAACAGAGCTAATTAAAGGCAAAACTGTTGATGAGGCTTGGACTCTTACGAATGTTGCAGTAGCAGAAGCCTTAGATGGACTTCCACCTATAAAAATGCATTGCTCTGTACTAGCTGAGGAAGCTATTCATAAGGCTATAAACAATTATAGAGTGTCCGTTGGTTTAGAAGCAAAAGCTTATACTGAGCATGATGATATACATGCACAGGTACATGGGAAATAATAATAAGGATGTGCAGTTATGAAGAAGAAGGTAGCTATAGGTATGAGCGGTGGTGTAGATAGTGCTGTAGCTGCATATTTACTTAAGAAAAAGGGCTATGACGTTACAGGGATAACAATGCAGGTCTGGCCTGAAGATGACTATTATGAAGAAAGAGAAGGTGGATGTTGCTCGATTTCGTCTGTAGAGGATGCAAGAAGGGTTGCATATAAACTGGATATTCCCTTTTATGTTTTTAATTTTAAAGATGAATTTAAGGAAAAAGTAATAGATTATTTTACTTCGGATTATTTAAAAGGTAATACACCTAACCCTTGTATAGCTTGCAATAAGTATATAAAGTTTGATTCTCTTTTAAACAAGGTAGCGGCTATGGGCTTTGATTATGTGGCCACAGGGCATTATTGCAGAATAGAGAAGATAGATAATCGATTTATACTTAAAAGGGCAATTGATTTAAATAAGGACCAATCCTATGCCCTATATAATTTAAGTCAATATCAACTAGAACATACTTTATTTCCTTGCGGTGATTATACAAAACCACAGATAAGAGAAATCGCCAAGGAAGTTGGCCTTCAGGTTCATAATAAGAAGGATAGTGAAGAGATTTGCTTCATTCCTGATAATGATCATGGTGGTTATATAAAAAGATTTTATCCAAAGGATGTAACTACAGGACTATTTAAGGATAAGGACGGAAAGGTTTTAGGTGAACATAAAGGTATAGTTTATTATACAATAGGACAGAGAAAAGGATTAGGTATAAGTCTTGGTAAGCCTAGATTTGTTGTAAATATAGACTCTCAGAAAAATGAGATCCTACTCGGTGATGAAGAAGAAGTCTTTAAAAATAAACTTATAGTTGATGAATTAAACTTTATCGCCTTTAGCAAGCTTGATGAGAAAATAAATGTGCAAGCAAAAATAAGATATTCAGCCCCATTAAAAGCTGCCACAATTGAGCCATTAGAGGATAATTGTGCTATAGTTACTTTTAATGAAAAGGTTAGAGCCCTAACAAAGGGTCAATCAATTGTTTTTTATCAGGATGATATAGTTCTAGGAGGTGGAATAATTAAAGAGATACTGTAAAATTTACAGCTTATGTGATTATTTCCTACTTAATAAAAATAGATATATTAAAAATATAACTTTTTAGTTATATTTTTTTTTATTAAGGTAAAAATAGATATATCAATTTTAAGGACTGATTATGTGTATAAAACAAAAGATTTTATTCTTATGGATGTATTTAAACCTCAAGGAGAAAAGTTAGGATATATAAATGATTTATACCTAGACATTAATGAAAGTAAGGTCTGTGGCTTTGAGATAAAGTCTACTAATTTATTTAAAAAGAATTTTAGTATAAAGACAGAAAAAATTATTTTTTTTAATGATTACATGCTTGTGGAAGATAGTGAAGATATCTCTAAAATGAAATTTTCTACTATAAAAGGAATGGATGTAATAAATATGAAAAAAGATATAATAGGTATAGTTGAAGACCTTATTTTTTGCAAGGACAATTTTATGATAATAGGAATAGTAATAAACTCTGGATTTTTGGCTGATTGGACAAATGGAAAGAAAATTATTTTACTTAAAGATTTATTAATTGGAGAAAAAAATATATTATGTAGCAGTAGTTCAAATATGAATTTAAAAGCTGTTTTCCACAAACCATTTTAGGGGGTGACTTTATGAAAAGAAAAATTAAAATTGGCTTTGTAATTTTAATCTTTTTTGCTTTAGTAGTAGTTATACTCCTATCACCTATATTGAAGGATGTAATCTTTGTCTTATTTATTTCCTTCCTTATTTCGTATGCATTAAAACCCTTGTATATTTTTTTGATTAAAAAAAGGTTAAAGAGAAAGTTTGCAGCGGCATCAGTAATAATTCTTCTGTCCTCACTTTTGATCATAGTATGCTCAATTTTGATCCCAACTTTGATTAATGAGTCAAAAAATATGGGTAATAGCTACAAGTATTTTGAGAGTTATATAAATTCTTTATCAGAACATTTAAAATTTCTTCACTCGAATCAAACTGGGGCAATATTTATTGATAGAGCTTATGAAAAACTCAACGTCATAATAGCTAACAAATTCGGTGATTTCATTGATTCTTTTATTAATTTAACAGAAAGCGCCATATCCTTAGCAATTGCACCAATAGTAATATATTACTTTTTATCTGATGGTAAATACATAGAAAATAGACTCCTTTTATTTATATCTATTAGATATAGATATCTAGTTAAAAAAATATTAGTAGAACTTGATACAGTACTTAGTAAGTATGTGGTTAATCAATTACTACTTTGCATTTTTGTGGGTATAACAACCTTCTTGATTTTATTTTTCTTACATGTTAAATCCCCGCTCCTTCTTGCAATTATAAATGCAACCTTTGATTTGATACCATATTTTGGTCCGCTATTCGGGGCTATTCCAGCAATCATCATTGCTGCTACCCAATCTCCTACCACTGCATTATATACGGCCATATGTCTATATATACTTCAGCAGGTAGAAGGAGACATATTATCTCCTAAGTTAACGTCCGACACTGTCAACCTTCATCCCTTATCTGTTATTTTAATTCTTATAATTGGTGGTGAAGCTGGAGGGCTATTAGGGATGATAATCGCTGTACCCGTAGGAGTAATCGTTAAAATAATATATAATGATGTGAATTACTATCTTTTTTGATTTTTAATTTGACATAGTATACAATATTTTTTATAATTATGTTAATAAACATCTTAAGGGTAATATTGAAGCTATCTTTAAGTTTATTCAATATGAGACACTTGTTGTAATTAGGGTGGAAACGCGAAATAACTTTCGTCCCTTGGGGCTTAAGTTATTTTTTTATTATTATATTGGAGGAGATATTATGGAATATTTAGGACTAAATGAGATAAGAGAAACATATTTAAAGTTTTTTGAAGGAAAGGGCCATCTTAGATTAGATAGTTATTCATTAGTTCCTCAGAAAGATAAAAGTCTATTACTAATAAATGCTGGGATGGCGCCATTTAAGGCTTACTTTACAGGTCTAGAGATTCCGCCAAGCAAAAGGATAACAACCTGCCAGAAATGTATTAGGACAGGAGATATTGATAATGTTGGCATAACCTCAAGGCATGCAACATTTTTTGAGATGCTTGGGAACTTTTCTTTTGGTGATTATTTTAAAGAAGAGATTATTCCTTGGGCTTGGGATTTTGTAACAGAAGTTTTAAAGATAAATAAGAATAAATTGTATGTAACCATTTTTACTGATGATGATGAAGCCTATGATATTTGGGTGAAATCAACAGATATTGACCCAAGTAGGATTTTCAGATTAGGAAAAGAAGAGAATTTTTGGGAGCATGGTACTGGTCCATGTGGTCCTTGCTCTGAAATACATTATGATAGAGGAGAAGGTGCTATTACTAGTACTGAAGATTTTCTTAAAGCAGGAGAAGAAGATAGAGTAGTCGAGTTCTGGAATTTGGTTTTTACCCAATTTAATAAAGAAGAGGATGGGAATTATAATAAACTAGCAAATCCTAACATTGATACAGGTATGGGTCTTGAACGTATGGCTACAATTATGCAGGGTAAAGATAATATATTTGAGGTTGATACTATAAAAAGTATATTAGACAAAGTTGTTAGTCTAACAAAGGTTCAATATGGAAAAGATAAGGAAAAGGACATATCACTTAGAATTATCACAGATCATATAAGAAGTGTTACCTTTATGATTAGCGATGGAGTAATGCCTTCAAATGAGGGAAGAGGCTATGTACTAAGACGACTATTAAGAAGAGCAGCCAGACATAGTAGATTACTTGGAACAGATTCTTGCTTTTTATATAAGATTTGCGATGTAGTTATAGATAATTCTTCTTTAGCTTATAATGAGCTTTTAGATAAAAAGGATTTAATTAAAAAAATTATTAAGCTAGAAGAGGAACGTTTCAGCGAGACCATAGATTCTGGAATAGAAATCTTAAAGGTGTATTTAGGTGAGCTAAGCGATAAGAACTCCGTACTCAGTGGAGATAAGGTTTTTAAATTATATGACACCTATGGATTCCCTTCCGAACTCACAAACGAGATACTTGAAGAAAAAGGTTTCAGCTTTGACAAGGAGGCTTTTGACTATGAAATGAAACAGCAAAGAGAAAGGGCTAGAGCTGCTAGAAATGTAACCAATTATATGGGAATTGATAGTAGTATAACTGATAAAATACCTGCTGACAGTAATGTTAAGTTTGATGGCTATGATACCTTAGAAGAAAAAGCTAAAATACTATATTTAATTAGAGATGAAGAATTTGCTTCTTTAATTAAAGAAAAGGAAGAAGGTATACTTATCACAGAAAGTTCACCTTTTTATGCTGAGATGGGAGGGCAAGTAGGAGATATAGGCTTTATTTTTAATGATCATTTTAAAGCTGAGGTTTTTGCATGTAGAAAAAATATTTCCGGAAAGATTCTTCATTTCGTAAAAATATTACAAGGACAAACCAGTATCGAGGATGAGGTGACTTTAAGCGTTGATATTAAAAGAAGAAGTAATATATGTAAAAATCATACTGCAACCCATTTATTGCAGTCTGCTCTTAGGGATATTGTTGGTCTTCACGTTCACCAATCCGGTTCTTTAGTAGATGAGGATAGGTTAAGATTTGACTTTACTCATTTTGAACCAATTAATTCTGAGCAGCTAAAGAAGGTTGAAGAGCTAGTTAATGAAAATATTATGAAGGCACAAGCTGTAATAACTCATATTATGTCTCTTGAAGAAGCTAAAGAATCGGGAGCCACAGCTCTCTTTGATGAAAAATATAAAGATGAAGTTAGAGTTGTATCGGTGGAAGGCTTTAGTAAGGAACTATGCGGTGGAACCCATGTTAGAAATACTGGAGAGATAGGACTTTTTAAGATTATATCCGAGACAGGTATTGCTGCAGGGATAAGAAGAATAGAAGCAATAACAGGCTTTAATAGCATTAATCATTTTAATAGTAAAGACATGGATTTAAAGCATATGGAGAGTATCCTTAAATGTTCAGAAAAAGATATACCACATAAACTGGAAGCCCTGCTAAAAGAGTTAAAAGAAAAGGATAAAGAAATTGGGGAGTTTAAGGAAAAACTATTAGAAGATTTTAATATGGAAGCTTTAAAGAGTCTAAAAGAAGTAAATGGTTTAAAATATATTTTAGCTACATTGCCACAAATGGATGTAGATGCATTAAGAAATACAGCAGAAAAGTTGAAGGATAAAATAGGAGAAGGTATTGTAATGCTGGCAACCACATCTTCTGGCAAGGTTAACTTTGTTGCAATGGCTTCTAAGCAAGTGGTTACAAAGGGTGTAAATTGTGGGAAATTAGTTAAAGAGGCTGCCATCATAACCGGTGGAAATGGTGGGGGAAGAGCGGATATGGCACAAGCTGGTGGGAAAAACCCAGAAATGCTTGCTGAGGCTTTTGAAAAAGTTGAAAATATAATTAAAAGTATAGTTAGTTAGTGTACTTTTTGCATAAACTGTTTTATAATTAATTATAACTTAATTATATTTTAAGTTATAATTAGGGTATAATATAGAGGCTAGCTACTTTACTGATAAAGTGAGGTGTTTAAAAAGTGAGTAACAATGATAATACTATGCAATTTGATTTTTCAAAAAATAAGAAGGAACTTACAAAGGAAATATTAGGTGAGGTATATACTTCTTTGATGACTAAAGGTTATAATCCTGTAAACCAAATGGTTGGATATCTTATTTCAGGGGATCCTTCCTATATTACAAATTTCAATGGAGCAAGAGCCATGGTTGGTAAGCTGGAAAGAAATGAGATTCTAGAAGAGGTATTAAAAGTTTATCTTGATATTAAATAAATTAATGCCCTATGGGCATTTTTATTTTTAGAATAAAATAAAGTAGAAAGCTATATTATTAATTATATTTTCTATCTTAAAAGGAGAAAATAATGAGAGTACTAGGACTAGACATAGGGGATAAAACTATTGGTATAGCTGTCAGTGATCCTTTAGGGTATACGGCTCAGGGACTGACTACTATAAGAAGAACTTCTGTGGCAAAAGATTTTGATGAAATTAAAAAGATTTATGAAGAAAAAGAGGTAACAGATATTGTAGCTGGGTTACCCAAAAATATGAACAATTCTTTAGGACCTCAAAGTGAAAAGGTAATTCAATTTTGCAAAGAATTAGAAGCCTACCTTAATATTAAAATTATGTTTCAAGATGAAAGGATGACTACTATTTCAGCTAATAGAATTATGCTAGAGGGAAACTTATCAAGGACAAAAAGAAAAAGTTTAGTAGATAAGATTGCAGCTTGTTATATTTTAGAGGGTTATTTGAACAGTTTAAAAAATAAAAATAATTTATAAATTATTAGGTAAGGAGTGAAAATAAATAATTATGGATGAGATGGAATCTATTTTACTTTATGATGAAAATGGAGAAGAAGTAAGCTTTGACATTATTACAAAGATTGATATTAAAGACAAGGAATATCTAATTGTCATACCATCGGATGCAGTAGAAGAAGACGAAGAAGCCATAGCGCTAAGAATAGACAAGGACGAAAAAGGTGAAGATGTGCTGGCTGTTGTTGAAGATGATGAAGAGCTAGCTATAGTATCTGAAGCTTTTGAAGCCGTATCTACTTTAGATTTACTAAATTAATTCTTATATATTTCATTGTCAACTACCAACTACCCTAAAGGGCAGTGGCTTGTAAACAGTACAAGTTGGTTGAAAGCAAATTTTATAAATTGACAATTTTATCATTCTATATTACAATTAGAACATTCTGTACTATATTTGCAAAGTGGGGTTTTAGTAATAATGTCTAAGCTTACAGCACAAGAAATTCAAAAACTAAAGGATAATCTTAAAAATAAGGGCTATAAACTTACTCCTCAAAGAAGAGCTGTAGTTGATATTATTATAAGAAATGAAGGAAGCCACTTAACAACTGAGGAGGTTTATGATCTTGTTAAGCAAGATTGCCCTGAGATAGGCTTAGCTACAGTCTATAGGACTGTTCAGCTTCTAGAAGACATAGGGGTTGTATGCAAATTAGATTTAAACGATGGATGTAATAGATATGAATTAGTCCACGAGGATGAATATCATCAACATCATCACCTGATATGTACTAATTGTGGAAAGGTTACAGAAGTTGAGGGTGATTTGTTAGAAATATTAGAACACGATGTACAAACTAAATATAATTTTCAAATTAGAAATCACAGCGTAAAGTTTTATGGTATTTGTAGTGAATGTAAGAAAAAAAATAACATATAATAAACTTTAAATGTAAGGTTAGTCTAGTTTGGACCAGCCTTATAGTAGAGCGCATATTCAAAATCAAAGGAGGGAAAGTATGCGGAAAGAAAGGGATAAAATAAGAATAATTCCCTTAGGTGGCATAAACGAAATCGGGAAAAATATTACTGCTTTCGAGTATAAAGAAGAAATAATAGTGATTGACTGTGGTTTAAAGTTCCCTGATGAAGAGATGCTAGGCATAGATTTAGTTATACCAGATGTAACTTATCTAGTGAAAAATATTGAAAGAATAAAGGGAATTTTTTTAACACATGGACATGAAGACCATATAGGGGCATTGCCTTATGTGCTGAAGCAAGTGAATGTTCCTGTATATGGAACTAACCTTACTTTAGGTATAGTAGCTAGTAAGCTTAAAGAGCATGGCTTACTAGGAACGGTTGAATTAAGAATTGTAAAACCTAGAGATATTGTCAAATTGGATTTTATGTCTGTGGAGTTTATAAGAGTAAGTCATAGTATTGCAGATTCAGTTTCAATAGCTGTACACACACCTTTAGGAGTAATTTTACATACTGGAGACTTTAAAATTGATTATACTCCAATCGATGGCAATTTGCCTGATTTAGGAAGGTTTGCAGAATTAGGTAAAAAGGGTGTACTAGCAATGCTTGCTGATAGTACAAATGTTGAGAGACCAGGATATACTATGTCTGAAAGCGTTGTTGGGGAAACTTTTGAAAAGTTTTTTGGTAGTGCTAAGGGTAGAATTATAGTTGCTACTTTTGCTTCTAATATTCATAGAATTCAACAAATTGTTACAGTAGCTCAAAAGTATGGAAGAAAAGTGGCTGTATCTGGGCGGAGTATGGAAAATATTTGTGCAGTTGCTACTGAACTGGGATATCTTAAGGCTGATAAAGATGTATTTATAACTATAGATTCAATAAACAGATTCCCAAATGATAAGATTGTTATTGTTACTACTGGTAGCCAAGGTGAGCCAATGTCTGCACTTACAAGAATGGCATCTTCTGAACATAAGAAAGTTAATATTGTAGATGGAGATCTTATTATTATTTCTGCATCACCTATACCTGGTAATGAAAAGTTGATTTCTAACGTTATAAATCAACTGTTTAAAAAGGGTGCAAATGTAATTTATGATGTGTTAGCCGATGTTCATGTTTCTGGTCATGCTTGTCAGGAAGAACTTAAGCTTATGCACACCTTAGTTGCCCCAAAGTTTTTTATCCCTGTTCATGGAGAATATCGTCATTTAAAACAACATGCTGAATTAGCCGTGAAACTTGGAATGGCAAGGGAAAATATAATACTTGTCGAGAATGGTGATGTAATAGAGGTTACAAGAGATTCCATTAAGAAAAATGGAACAGTGACATCTGGTCAAGTCTTCGTTGATGGTTTAGGAGTAGGCGATGTTGGGAATATTGTATTAAGAGATAGAAAACATCTTTCTCAAGATGGAATACTAACAGTAGTGGTAACTATAGAAAAGGAATCTGGAAATGTAATCGCAGGTCCTGATATTATATCAAGAGGATTTGTTTATGTGAAAGAATCGGAAGATTTAATGGAACAAGTAAGAATGTTAGTAAAAGAAACTCTAAGGGAATGTGAAGAAAAACATATAACAGAATGGGCATCAATAAAAACTAACATTAAAGATTCTTTGAGAAATTTTCTATATGAGAAGACAAAACGAAAACCTATGATTTTACCAATAATAATGGAAATATAGTTTAGAAGTCGTAACAATTAATTATTATTACGGAGGCGGAGGTTTAAATGAATATTTATGATAATGCTCATGATTTGGGAAGAGCCTTAGAGGATAATCCCGATATCATTCAATTTAGAAAAGCATATGATAAAATTAAAGGAAATTCCACAGCTCAAAATATGCTGAAGGATTTACGCAAGCTTCAATTAGAGGCATATACTCAACAAGTTGAAACAGGTATTTTATCTGAGGAAACTAAAGGCAAGCTGCAAAATTTCAGTTCAGTAGTTTCAATAAATCCTGACTTAGTGCTGTATCTTAATGCAGAAGCCAAGTTTAGCGTTATTTGGGAAGATATAATGAAAATATTAAATAATGCTATAGGTGTTGATCTTACATTGGGTATCAAATAACAATACTTTATTGACTTTTAATAAACTAGTTATTAGAATTGTATTGATATGAGTTGGATACGCCCTTTTGTATCCAACTTTTATTTTTTTATATTTACAATTAAATATGTTACAAATGTTGGAGGAAGAAATGGAAATTTTTAAAAGAGAAGATATTAGAAATATTGCAATTATTGCGCATGTAGATCATGGCAAGACAACTTTAGTGGATGCACTATTAAAGCAAAGCCATATTTATAGAGATAATGAGAAAATAATAGAAAGAGTAATGGATTCAAATGACTTAGAAAAAGAAAGAGGAATCACTATATTATCAAAAAATACTTCTGTTGTTCACAATGGAATAAAGATTAATATTGTTGATACACCGGGTCATGCAGACTTTGGTGGAGAAGTAGAACGAGTATTAAAGATGGTAGACAGTGTTTTATTGGTGGTTGATGCCTTTGAAGGTGCAATGCCACAAACTAAATTTGTGCTAAAAAAAGCATTAGAATTGCAGCTAAACCCTATAGTCGTAATAAATAAAATAGACCGAGCTGATTCTAGGCCTTCCGAGGTTATTGATGAAGTTTTCGACCTATTTTTAGAGTTAGGTGCAACTGATACCCAGCTTGACTTTCCAATAGTTTATTGTTCAGCTAGAGAAGGTATTGCGAAAATAGATCTTACTGATGAAAGTAATGATTTAACTCCCTTATTTAATACAATAATTGATCATGTGGCACCACCAGAAGGATATGTTGATAAGCCCTTTCAGATGCTAGTTACCACAATTGATTCTAATGAATATGTTGGAAAGATTGCTGTTGGAAAAATTGAAAGAGGCTCCATTAAAAGGAACCAGCAGGTTATGCTAATTAGGCGTGATGGTCAAATGTCTCAAGTAAAGGTGACAAGTATATATGTATATACTGGCTTAAAAAAAGAAGAGACGGAAGAAGCTTTCCTTGGAGATATTATAGCTATTGCAGGTATTCCTGATGTAAATATAGGAGAAACCGTTGCAGATATTGATTCACCAGAGTCACTTCCTTTTGTTGATATTGATGAACCTACTTTAACAATGAATTTTTTAGTAAATGACTCCCCTTTTGCTGGTAAAGATGGTATTTTTGTTACTTCAAGACATTTAAGGGATAGACTCCAAAAGGAACTTGAAACAAATGTTAGCTTAAGAGTTGAAGATTCCGGTTCCATTGATGGTTTTAAAGTAAGTGGTAGAGGAGAACTTCATTTATCTATATTAATTGAAACTATGAGAAGACAAGGTTATGAATTCCAAGTATCTAAGCCTACAGTAATATTTAAAGAGGAAAATGGTGTAACCTTAGAGCCAATAGAATACCTTACTATCGATGTGCCTGAGGAATTTCTAGGAGTTATAATGGAAAAGCTAGGACCTAGAAAAGGTGAAATGGTAAATATGACCTCTGCTGTCAATGGATATACGAGGTTAGAATTTAGGATTCCAGCTAGAGGCCTAATTGGTTTTAGAAGTGAATTTATGACGGATACCAAAGGAAATGGTATTATGAATCATGTGCTTGATGGCTATGATAGATATAAGGGAGAAATTCCTGGAAGAACTAGAGGTTCACTCGTAGTTTTCGAAACAGGCGAATCTATAACTTATGGTCTTTTCAATGCACAAGAAAGAGGCGGTTTATTTATTGCAGCTGGTGTACCAGTTTACGAGGGAATGATAGCAGGAGAATGCTCTAGAGCAGATGATATTGAAGTTAATATATGCAAAAAGAAGCATTTGTCAAATACAAGATCATCTAGTTCTGATGATACACAAAAACTTATTCCACCTAGACTAATGTCTCTTGAGCAATGTTTAGAGTTTATATCATCAGATGAATTAGTTGAAGTTACACCTAAAAATATTAGAATGAGAAAAAGCATTTTAGATACAAATTTAAGGAAGAAATCTAACAGGAAGTAATTTTAATTTAGAGGGGTAGGATTGTCTTGAAAAAATTTATTATTAGTTTATTTATCTTTTTCTTTATAGTTTTTTCTTTATTTGGAATTGCTTATTTAAACTTTAGTGAAATCATAAGGCATCCTTTGAAAATCACGAGTTCAATTGTGGTTCATGTAAAAACTGGAGATAACCTTTATAGTGTACTCAAGAACTTAAATAGTAATGGAGAAGTTGGAAATATGTCTGTAATTAAGCTTTATATTAAAAACAATAATTTAAATACTAATATAAAGCCTGGTACTTACTCTTTTAGTAAAGACATTAGTTTAAAACAGCTAATTAGTGATTTAAACAAAGGAAATGTTGATACAGATTTTATTTTAGTTACAATTCCAGAAGGATATACTATTGAGAAAATAGCCGATAAACTTGCAGAAAAAGGTATTCTTGATAAGACTACTTTTTTAGAAGATTGCCAAAAGTACATCCTACCCCCTTCAATTAAACCTATACCTAATAGAAAATATGCCTTAGAAGGTTATATGTTCCCAGATTCCTACGAATTAAAGAAAGGGATGACAGGACAAGTTATAATTAAAAAAATGCTAGATAGATTTGATCAGGTTGTTGCAGGTCTAGAGAAGGATAATAATTTAATTTTTGAACAAGATAAAATAGATAATATAGTAACTTTAGCTTCCATAGTTGAAGGAGAAGCTATTGTTAAAGATGAGAGAAGTGTAATTGCTGGTGTTTTTAATAATAGATTGAAAAGTGGCATGAAACTTCAATCTTGTGCTACTGTGGAGTATATATTAGGAGTTCATAAGCTAGTTCTAAGCTACAAGGATATAGCGATAATTTCTCCCTATAATACCTATTTAAATACAGGTTTACCTGTAGGGCCAATTGGTAATCCAGGTAAGGCATCTCTTCTTGCAGCCATGAAACCTGAGACAACAAAGTATTTATATTTTGTTGCTAAGTTTGACGGTAGCAATTCTCATTTTTTTTCTGAAAATTTGTCACTTCATAATCAAGCTGTAAAAGTATCAGAAGCAAATAGAAAGAAAAATGGATATTAAGGAGCAATAAATGAGTGGTATAAATTTTGATTATATGGAAAACTTTATAATTGATATGATACCTGAAAATAATGGAATATTAAAAGAGATAGAAGATGCTGGGAAAAAAGATTCTATACCTATTATAAGAAAAGAAACTGCTAATTTTTTAAATCTGATGGTTAATATTAAAAAGCCCAAAAATGTTTTAGAGTTAGGAACTGCTATCGGATATTCTTCCCTTATGATGGCTATTAATAATGAATGTATAGAAAAGCTCATTACTGTAGAAAAGGATAAAGATTTAATTTCAATTGCTCAAAATAATATAAATAAATATAATTGTACGGATCGTATAAAAATAATAGAAGGGGACTGTCTAGAAGTCCTCAGCTGCCTGCAGGAAAATTTTGATTTAATTTTTATTGATGCAGGTAAAGGTCATTATAATCATTATCTTCCCTTTTGCTTAAAGCTTTTAAATAAGGACGGGATAATAATAGCTGACAATGTTCTATTTAGAGGTATGGTTGCATCAAAGGAATTGGTAAAAAGAAGAAAGATTACTATAGTAAAGAGAATGAAAGAATTTTTAAAGCTAATTACTGAGGATCCAAAACTTTTAACTACTGTGTTACCTATTGGAGATGGAATTTCCGTAACGACTAGGAGAGATTGATATATGAAAAATATAGAGTTATTAGCACCGGCAGGTAATTTAGAAAAATTAAAAAAAGCTGTGGATTTTGGTGCAAATGCAGTATATTTAGGTGGGCAAAAATTAAACCTAAGAGCATTTTCAGATAATTTTACCAGAGAGGACCTCATTAAAGGAATTGATTATGCACATAAAAGCAATGTTAAGGTGTATGTCACTTTAAATGTATTTCCGCATAATGATGACCTTCCCGGTCTTGAAGAATACTTAATAGAGCTTAATGATTTAAGGGTTGATGCTCTCATAGTTTCTGATCCTGGTATATTTATGACAATAAAAGAAGTATTGCCTAGTATGGATATACATTTAAGTACCCAAGCGAATAATACCAATTGGAAGTCAGCTTTATTTTGGCATAAACAGGGTGTGAAAAGAATTATTCTTGCAAGAGAATTGTCTCTTAAAGAAATTGAAACAATACGTCAAAACTTACCAGAGGATTGTGAACTGGAGGCATTTATACATGGTTCAATGTGTATGGCATACTCAGGCAGATGCTTACTTTCTAATTATATGACGGGAAGAGATTCAAATAGGGGTGAATGTGCTCAGCCTTGTAGATATAAGTACTTCCTGCAAGAAGAAAAGAGACCTGGTCAGTATTTTCAAATTGAAGAAGATGATAAAGGCACCTATATATTAAATTCTAAGGATTTATGTATGATAGAGCATATACCAGAGCTCCTAGAAAGCGGTATAACCTCTTTTAAGCTGGAAGGTAGGATGAAGAGTTCCTATTATGTTGCAATGGTGGTTAAAACCTATAGAGAAGCTATAGATAAGTATATGGCTTCTAAAGAGAATTTTGTCTATGATGAAAATTGGTTATATAATTTAGAAAAAGTAAGTCATAGACAATATTTTACAGGCTTTTATTTTGGAGAAAAGGATAGCCAGATTTATTCTTCCAGTACATATATAAGAGAATATGATATTGTTGGAATTGTAAAAGAATATGATAAGGAAGTTGGTAGATATATTATTGAACAAAGAAATAAGGTTTTTGACAATGATAAAGTAGAAGTATTAAGCCCCTTTAAAAGCATATTTGAAATCAGCCTTACAGACATGAAGGATATTGATAACAATAAAATTTTATCTGCCCCAAGAGCTCAAATGCTTTTTACATTTAAAAGTAATGAGGAATTAAAGTCTGGAGATATGTTAATTAAAAGTAAAAAATAGGATTATAACACCTCCTAGTTGGAAACAATATTATGGAGGTGTATTTTTATGTCTTTAATTACTACTAAAAAAAGAATTTATTTGATATTTACATTATTTTTTATAATTTTTCTATTATTAATTTATAAATTGAAACTCATCGCAATGGATAATTCTACAATTTACACAAGCGAAGCAGAAAGTCAATATACCTATGGTGAGAAACTATCAGATATTAATTATGATATATTAGATTGCAAAGGGAGAAGTTTAATTAAATTTATAGATAAATTTAATTGTGTTATTATCCCTGCCACCTATAGGATGTTTAATGCTGATACCGATAGAGAAACTCTTCTTAAGTTTCAATATATATTGAAAACTTATAATAAGGATTACGATGTAGATAATGTAATTAACAATAAAAATAGTTCTACTAATCAAAAATTATACTTCAGTATAGATGAAGATACTTATAACAAATTAAAGGCTGTGGACGGGGTAAAGGGCACTTACCTATATAAGTATGAACAATCCGATCAAAGCGAAGCTTATAATATCATAACTTTACTTTTAAGTAGTAAAAAAGATACCTCCATAGGAACAGGTTCTCTACAAAATGAAATAAAAGAAAATGTTAAAAACAATACTCCAGGAACAGAGAACTTCACTAAAAGTAATGATGGGATAATAAGCCTAGATAAGATAGATAAGAGCAAAAAAAATATGAATGTAAAATTAACTGTTGATAAGGATATTAATGATGAGATTAAAAGTATTCTAACCGAGGATAAGTATAGTGGCTTTGAACAAGTAGGGGCAGTCCTCATGGAAAGCTCCACTGGTAAAATAAAGGCTATAGCTCAAAGAGATGATACATTGCCTAATGTTAATCTTGGTTCTAGTACCATAAACGGTTATTATCCTGGTTCAATTTTTAAAGTTATAGTTGAAGAAGCTGGACTTGAGGAAGGGAAAATATCAACAGATCAAATTTTTACATGTAATACTAATACGGCTAGTTCCTTGTGCCAGGAAAACCATGGTACTATACCTGTAAGTGATGCTTTAGTTGATTCATGTAACAATATATTCGCTCAAGTAGGAAATATTGTAGGTTATAAAAATTTTATAGCTAATGCAGAAAATCAAGGCATATTTAATAGAGTTTTAAACATAAATACCGAAGTTAAGGGCGATTATGTAAAACCAATAGACAATGCTGGGGGTTCTAGACTTATTTCTATTGGACAAAACATGCAAATAACCCCTCTTCAAGCTATAAGTATACCTAATACTGTTGTAAATGAAGGAATATATGTTAAACCTTACATTGTAGATGCTTATGTGGATGATTCTAATAATCAGATTCTTACTAAAGACAATAAAACTAATCGGGCCATAAGCAAAACTACGGCGGATAAGCTAAAGACACAAATGTTAGATGTAGTTAAAAAAGGTACTGCAATACAGGCAATATCAGACCAAATTATAATAGGTGGAAAAACAGGTACTACTGAAAGAAATGAAAATAATAAGAAATATAGTGATGGATGGTTTGTAGGATTTTTTACTGTGAAAAACATCAATTATTCCATGGTGGTCTTTGTAAAAAATATTGATGTTGTTACTGAAAGTGGAGGAAGTACAGCTACTCCAATTTTTAAAGAGATAGTAGAAAAATTAAATAGTATATTATAAATATATTTAGGTACATGCACGATTTTCAAAAATAAACATAGTATATTATAAGCACTATTGGGAGGAATTTTATTTGTTTTTCTTTAATTATATTATTGATATGTTAGGGAATATAACTTTTTTAACAGCCTACATATCAAGTGGTAGTTCATTCCCTAAACCGTTGGAAGAAGAGGAGGAGCGATATTATCTAAAACAGCTTAAGGAAGGAGACATCTGTGCAAAAGGAATTTTAGTTGAAAGGAATCTTAGGCTAGTTGCACATATCGTCAAGAAGTATACATACCCTGGCAAAGATATAGAGGATTTGATTTCCATTGGCACTGTAGGTTTAATAAAAGCAATTGATTCCTTTGACAATAATAAGGGAACACGATTAGCTACCTATGCTGCAAGATGTATTGAAAATTCCATATACCCGCCACGGAAACAATTAGATAATGTAGCCTTAAGCTTTTGTAAATATTGTAGCTGAACTATTTATAGCTGGCTTAAAGGTAATAACTGAACCAATTATTTCACCATTTGTAATATTATTAATAAAAAGCATACCACTTTTATCATTAGGTAGTAATTCTATCTGATTATTAGAAATTCGGTAGGTTCCACTAAACGTTATACTATTTTTGAAACTAATAACGTTTAGATCAAAAGTATTATCTGAATTTAATATTAAGTCTTCATTTACACCACTGGCGTAATATGTCCCTGAATAAGCAGTTTTGTATTTTGGGAATAATATGATGATTGGAATTATACAGATTATAAATACTAGAATATATAATTTATTTTTCATAAAAGTATCTCCTTTTAGCTACAGCAATTCTTTGTATAATATAATTATACTGGTTAAGTAAGCGAAGATAAAGTTTCCATAGGGACTACCTTGAACTTTGACTATATCATTTTAAGGCATTATAGATAAATATAGCTTCACTACTTTGCGTTGCTAAGTATTGTGAAATTTTAGACAGCGACAATATATAAATTATAAATATATATAAATTTCATGGTATAATGTTGGAAAAGGATGGAACTATGTGTTAGTATATAACGACTTATACATAAAAGATAAATATAATTTGGAGGTTGAACAGTATGAAAACCGTGTGCGGAATTGAAATAAGTGGTAATGCAGCAAATATTGTAATATTAGAAGGTAATAAGCGTGATTTTTCACCAACTAAATTAGAACTTAAACAAATAAATCTAGATGACGATCGTGATCAAAATCAAATAATAGCTTTTCATGAAGCTATAGAGAACTTCATTCGTCAAAGCAACGTTGATAAATTATGTGTTAGAAGACCATCAACAAGTGGTAAAGTTATTGCAAGTCCAACAGATTTTAAAATAGAGGCCATTTTACAATTAAGCACCATTCCAGTGCAGCTATTACATCCAACTAGAATTTCGTCAACTATGAAAAAGACTAGGATTCCGGAGGAGAAATATGAGGATATTCATAAAAACCTTCGTGCTGCTTTTGATGTTGCCTTTTGCGGCCTTGATGATTAAATCAAATATTTAGTAAAGTTAAGGTAGTTATTCATAACTGCCTTATTTTATTG
>Ga0209430_1000923_pt1 | contig 24661 bp, 19 predicted proteins | sample BarGraIncub1133A_FD_184504 | JGI IMG/M metagenome (GOLD analysis project Ga0209430, IMG submission 184504) | Arctic peat soil microbial communities from Barrow, Alaska - Barrow Graham LP Incubations 11-33A (SPAdes) (version 2) | ecosystem: Environmental > Terrestrial > Soil > Wetlands > Peat... | reverse complement strand
TGTAATATACACAAGTACCACATCGGGGCACTTTACATCATAAGTGTTTGATAAAAGCTGTTTTACAATTTCGGGACCGCCCTCGCCGATGCCCATGGTGCCCATAGCGCCATAGCGCGTGTGGCTGTCGCTGCCAAGAATCATGCGTCCGCCGCCTGACATCATTTCGCGTGCGTATTGGTGAATGACTGCGACGTTTGCAGGGACATATATCCCGCCGTATTTTTTTGCGGCTGAAAGCCCGAAGACGTGGTCATCCTCGTTAATGGTGCCGCCGACGGCGCAAAGACTGTTGTGGCAATTTGTCATCACATAGGGAACGGGGAAGCTTTTTAGCCCACTGCCCTTGGCGGTCTGAATAATGCCTACATATGTAATGTCGTGGGAAATCAGACTATCGAATTTAAGCTTCAGACTGTCCGTATCCTTTGAAATATTGTGCTTTTCAATTATGCCGAAGGCAATGGTTTTTTTGCGTGCTTCCGCAATGTCTTCGGATAGGAGATTCGCTTCCGCAGGCAGTCCGTTTTTAAGGAAAAATCCGTTTTTAAACAGTTTTATCATAATCGTCACCTTTGCTGTGATTTACGTTAAATAGTATAACATAAATCCGCGTATTGACAAGATGTTTGCAGGAATGATTGTAATAATTGCAAAAACACATAAAAAAGCGCGAATAAAATTGAAATTAGTGGCATTATGAATAATTCGAAAATACAACTTGCATATTGCGGTTCTCATGTGTATAATGAACGATATTAGATTTAATTCTATTAAAAAGGAGGGGCTTAGTTTGGAAATTTCAAATGACGTATTAAAAGGCTATGTAGCTGATTTGTGCGGAGATATACGCGAAGCGTATACAATTGACAGCGACCAGTACAAGAACCACATGATTAAAAAAGGGCTGCGAAACGAAGACGGAACAGGCGTTATGGCCGGTGTTACTCGTGTCGGCAGTGTTCAGGGCTACTATGTTCAAGACGCCGGACGAGTCCCAATTCCCGGTAAGCTCTATTATCGCGGAATCGATGTTGAAGATATTATAAATGAGCATACAAAAACCGGTACCTTCGGTTTTGAAGAAGTTGCGTATCTGCTATTAATAGGAAGTCTGCCGAACAAGGAGCAGTTTGAACATTTCGACGCGATTCTTTCGCGCGCCAGAGTTCTGCCCCAGAATTTCACAGAGGACATGATTCTCAAGGCTCCCAGCAAGAACGTAATGAACAAGCTTGCAAGAAGCGTGCTTGCGCTTTATTCATACGATGACAATCCAGACGATATTTCCGTTGAAAATCTTGTGCGCCAATCAATCGAGCTCATCGGGCGTTTTCCAGTCATCGTCGCCAATGCATACGCTGTAAAGCGCCACCATTACGACGGCAAGTCGCTTTATCTCCATGTGCCAAGAGAGAACCTTTCCGTTTCCGAAAACTTCCTGCGCATGCTGCGTAAGGACAAGGCTTATACCGAGGAAGAAGCGCATCTGCTCGACCTCATGCTGATTCTCCACGCAGAGCATGGCGCCGGCAACAACTCCTCATTTGCCTGCCGCGTTCTATCCTCCACCGGAACAGATACCTACAGCGCAATATCAGCGGCTGTAAACTCCCTCAAGGGGCCTCTCCACGGCGGAGCAAACGCAAAGGTTATGGACATGTTCAGGTACATCTGCGAAAACGTCCACGACTATAAGGATGATGACGAGCTTAAGGCGTATTTGGAGAAGATTGTAGACGGTACGGAAGGCGACGGCTCAAAGAAAATTTATGGTTTGGGACACGCAGTTTATACCATATCCGACCCCAGAGCCGAGATTTTGAAAAAGTATGCGGCTGAAATGGCCGAGAAGAAGGGCTTTAGCGAGCAGTTCCAGCTGATGCAGGATGTCGAGAGGCTGGGAATTCCAATAATCATGGAGCGCAAAAATCTCAGCGTACCCATCTGCGCCAATGTCGATATGTATTCAGGGCTTGTCTATCAGATGCTTGGTATTCCCGAGGATCTCTTTACCCCGCTTTTTGCAATTGCGCGTATTGCAGGCTGGTGCTCGCACCGTATTGAAGAGGTCGTTTCCTGCAACAAGATTATCCGCCCTGCCTATCGTGCGGCGTTTGAACAGCAGGATTATGTTCCGATTGACGAGCGATAATTTAATATTGAAAAACGGCTGTTGCAGTTTGACGTGCTATCCGTCAAGTGGACAGAAGAAATAATATAAAAATTAATCATAAAAGATCGCCATTTCCAAGCTGGGAATGGCGGTTTTCTTGATGCATGAGCAAAACGACCGTCAGCCTTGACAGAACGCTGTCCAAAATGCTGTTATGGCTCTGCTGACGGCGATGGGAACTCAGGAATATCTGCTTCAAAGCACCATCAGGCTGCCGAGTATAGCATTTTGGACAGCAACCCATCAAGGCCAAGCCGCCTTCGGCGGTGACTAGATTGCTTCTGGCTTAGAGAATCTTGGAATATCTTTTCAAGAAACTAGCAAGTAATTATTATGCGGCCATAAGCCGATTGAAGATTTCCATAGGTGCCAAGGTGAACAGCCTGCGTTGGTATCTGTGATTGTTGTAATAATCGATGTAGTCGATTATGGTCTGAACAAGTTCCTCGCGGCTGGTAAACTTCTTACCGTAGTAAGTTTCACGCTTAATGATGCCCCAAAATCCCTCCATAGGACCGTTGTCAATGCAGCAACCTACTCTCGACATACTCTGCGTCATCCCAGCGTCCGTAAGCTTCTGATGAAATACCCGGTTGGTATACTGGAACCCTCTGTCAGAATGGAAGAGTGGATGAGCTTCGGGGTTGGCAGAAACGGCTAAATCAAAGGTGTCAAATACGATTTTGTTATCGTTACGGTCGCGTATGACAAAGGACACAATGCGCCGATCGCACAGGTCCAGAATGGCGCTCAGGTATAATTTACGTGTCTCGTTATTTAGGACATATTTAAATTCAGTGACATCCGTCAGCCACTTCTTGTTAGGAAGACCGGCATAAAAATTCCTGTCAAGTATATTTTCAGCAACGTGCTCTGGATCAGATGCCGATTTCGTGCATCCTTGGCTTTTGAACTTTATTGTAGACTGGATGTCGAGAATACGCATGAGGTGAAGAATACGTTTGTCGCTTACATCAATCTCATGTTCTCGTGCCAAGTCATCCCGTATCGTGCGGTGTCCCTTTTCGGGGTGCACCATATGAATTTCTTCTATCTCTTTTGCTATGGCTTCGTTTTCAAGTTCGTGTTCACTTTTTGGATGCCGCAGCCACTTGTAATAGGCTGATTTTGCAACATGAGCTATTTTGCATAAAGCGATGATGGGGTAATCTTTCTCAACAGCGATCTCTTTTATTGCGATATATACGCGCAAATGCCTTGTGAAGCTTAGCGACCCCTCCCTTCCACTTCCTTCAATTTTTTTCTGAAGTCGAGCTCCATTTGCAAAAGGTAGTTTGCTCTTTTCAGTTGCTCGTTCTCCTGCCGCAGCAGTTCTTCACTCGTTAGAGGCTCATGCGGTGGTTTGCGGTGACCGCGCTTGTCGTCCAACCCAGTTTCACCATGCTCCTGCATCTTCTTGACCCAGGTATATACCTGCTGGTAGGAAATGTTATACTTAATTGCTATTTCACCGTAGTTGTTTTCACTTGCTATACACTCATTGGTAATAGCTTGCCGTTCTTTCTTCGTCGTTTTTCTCGCTTTCGTCATGCGGCTTCCTCCTGTCAAGGCCTTAAATTCCTCATGACAATTATACACCTTTATCCATTTCCGTAGTTGGCATTCTGACCGTATACTGTATTTTTCGCATATATCTTTCAGTGATCCTATTCTTGAGAGATAATCTCTTACTGCTTGAGTCTTGAGTTCCGTTGGATATACTCTGTTCCTTTCCGTCGGTTGAAATCCCTCCGCGCCTTCCGTCTTGTATCGGCTTATCCATCTTCGTAATGTCGTGCTTCCAATTCCAACGATTTCTTGCGCCTCGTTAAATCCTATCTTTCCCTTCAGATATCTTTCGATAAGTCGTACTTTTTCCTCAGCAGGTATTTTCCCTTTATGTGGCATAATTTTACCCCCAGTGTTAACAGTTTTGTTTTTTCACTGTCTACTCTGGGGGTAGCATATCAGTTTGACGTGCAGCAGCCGTTTTTTATATATGATGAATTTTTGGAGCGAGATAAAAAAACAAAGCGACGGAGAAAACACCATCGCTTTGTTTTTTAATATTCATAACTCGCCTATTAAGCAATGGCGGCAGGCAGAAGGTTGAGAATAAGAGTGAGGGCAACAAAAGCAAGACCGACCCACTTTGTCATTTTTGCAAGCTTTGAGTCCAGCGTTATAGCCTTTGAGTGTGTCAAAAAGGTATCCGCCGCACCGGAGATGGCGCCGGAAAGTCCGGAGCGTTTGCCGGATTGGAGAAGTACGACGCAAATTAGAAACAGGCAGGTTACGAGCTGAATTATCGTGAGAGTAGTAGTCATAGTTTTCTGTCCTTTCAATGAAAAAGAGGGGAACCCTCTATAATAGTTACAGTTGCAAAGCAAATAATAACACAATTGTGAAATCATTTCAAGAGATTTTTAATATTTAGATAGAATACTTTGAAAAAAGATGAAAATCCATTTAATTATGGAATCTAATACTAAGATATGATATAATGACAAAAAAATCAAGCTCCTATCCGATACCAAACGACAGAAACCGGATGAATTTTCAAAAACCATATAAGGGGTGCATATTATGGCGAAAATAGCTGTTTTTTACAAATCAAACTACGGCTCAACAAAGAACTACGCACTGCATATTGCCGATGCGCTGGTGGCGGACCTATTTGATATAAGCAGAGTTAAGAAATTCGATTTTGAGAAATACGATACGCTTATATACGGCGGCGGCTTATATGCAGGCAAACTCAATGGCTTAAAGCATATTGCCAAAAGTGCGGATGAGTTCACAGGGAAAAACCTTGTTGTCTATTCGGTGGGACTCGGTGACCCGACTGTTGCCTCAAACGCTCAGATGATTATGAAGGGCGTCAATAAAGCACTGCCAAAAGAGCTGATGAGTCGGGTACATCTTTACAGTTTCCGCGGAAGTCTCGATTGGAACAATATGAGCTTCATGCACACGATGATGATGAAGATGGTAAACAGCATGCTCAGCAAGAAAAAGGAAGAGGACCGTACTGACGACGACAGGGAAATGCTAAACAACTTCGGCAAAGCGGTCGACTATACGAATATGGATGCGGCGACACCGCTTATCGAATATGTCAAAAGCTTGAATTAACGGCACAAAAGAAGAAGCCTTCGGAAACATCCGTAGGCTTCTTCTTTATTATGTAGAAGACGGAGAGCTTTTGCCAGAGGCACTATTTGTGCAGAATAGGCGAAAGCCGCTTATAAATTAGGAAGGTTAGGCCGACATCAATAAGCCCTTTTATAAGCGTGAACGGAGCATTGAAAACCAGCAGGCAGGTCCAAAGCGTTTTAACGCTGGGCAGGATTGCTTGATACATTCCGATGATTGCTTCCATTGGTGCGGAAAACCTGGCATAGAGCGGGTAGACGATAAAGTAGTTAACGGGAAGAGAAACAAGAGCCATAACGAGAGCACCGACAAGGGACGCAATCAACGCGCCAGAGCGGTTTTTGCGCTTCTGATAAACGAGGCCGGCCGTGAAGGCAAATGAAGATCCAATGAGAAAGTTGCTGAGTTCCCCAATCATAAGCGAATTGGAGACTGGAAGGTGGACAAGGTTCTTTACGAGGCAGACCACCACGCCGTACACCGGGCCAAGGCTGAACGCCGCAAGCAGTTCCGGCAGGTCGGAGAAGTCTAATTTGATGAACGACGGCATAAGTGGAGCTGGGAGTTCAAGGTACATGAGGACAAACGCGATTGCGGAAAGCATGGCCGCAATCGTCAGCTTGTGCGTTAAGGGCTGCTTGCTTGAAGAGGACATTGCTGATCTTTTCATGGAATACACTCCTAAAATAATGTAACACCCGAAAAACCGCTGTCTTTCAGGTGTTAAAACTACGTTAGGTGCGCAGTCACAAAGCAACAACAAGTGCTTTGATATTTTAACACATCTTCTTCCATCCAGACTGTAACTGTTGGTTTTGGAGTTGCACCAAATCTTGCGCTTTCGCGCTCGCGGACTATAACCGCCAATCGGGAATCTCACCCTGCCCTGAAGACATTATATTATTCAAATGTTCAAGACTGATTCTACAGTCGACTTCACGCAATGTCAATACTCAAAATGCGCTTTTTTTATTAGTATGGGTAAAAGGCTAAGCCCCGGCTATCGGGACATTAGGAAAAGAACTAATTCTACAAAAAAGGCGGAAGTTTGTTGACATTTCGTTTCTCGGTGGTAAGATATTTCCTATATATAAAAAAGAGTGGTGGGAAACAATGCTGGAAACTGTGATACTGGGGCTTTTCATAGTGGGTCTGATTACCTGTGTCGGGCTCAATCTATCAATATTTTACGCGTTGTTTTTCGGGCTTGCACTGTTTTTCGCTTACGGACTTACTAAGAAGCACAGCTTCATACAGATGGTGAAAATGTCTTACAGCGGAATGAAGACCGTTATGAGCGTTACACTCGTTTTCATTATGATAGGCGGGCTTACGGCAATTTGGCGCGCAGCGGGAACTATACCATATATCATATATTACTCCTCACAGGTCATCCTGCCGCAGACCTTTATTCTTGCGACTTTTATTCTCTGCTGCTGCATATCCATGCTTATGGGAACCTCGTTCGGAACGGCGGCGACTATGGGCGTTATATGCATGATGATGGGGAGAACCATGGGCATCAGCCCCATGTGGATTGGCGGAGCAGTTCTTGCGGGCGGCTTTTTCGGAGATAGAAATTCACCGATGTCGACCAGTGCGCTGCTTGTCAGCAAGCTCACCGATACAAATATTTTCAGCAATGTGCGCCTAATGATAAAGTCCGCGGTGCTGCCTTTTATCCTGACGTGTATCATCTATCTCGCCGTTGGATTTTCAATGAAAACGAGCGGGTCGTCTGCGGACACGGTAAGTCTTTTCACAGAACACTTCAACCTTCTATGGGTTACTGTTATTCCGGCGGCGCTGATTATTGTGCTGTCTGCTTTCAAAATCAGTGTCAAGATAACGGTTGTGGTCAGCGTGGTTTGCGGGGGAATCATCTGCATGGCAGTGCAGGGCACAGGTCTCGAGCAAATGCTTAAAATACTCTTGGAGGGATACACTGCGGCGGACGAGAAGCTGGGTGCAATGCTTAACGGCGGAGGTGTAATTTCGATGTTAAAGCCTGCCGCTATAGTGCTGCTTTCTTCCTCATATTCTGGGATTTTTGAAGGCACAGGTCTGCTTTCGGGTATTAAAAAATACATACACGCCTTGGCATATAAATTAAACCCGTTCGGTGCTTACATATTGACCTCTGTCTTTACCGCTATGATAAGCTGCAATCAATCCCTTGCAATAATGCTTACACATCAGCTCTGCGGAGACATAATGGAAGCGAAAGATGATAAGATGTTATCGCTCGAAAACTCTGCAGTTTTAATTCCTCCGCTTATACCTTGGTGCATAGCGGGAGCAGTTCCGCTTGCCGCAATTTCCGCGCCCACCTCCAGCATATGGTGCGCGAGCTATCTGTTTATATTGCCGATTTTCTATTACATAACACAATTCAAAAAGCAGAGAGCGGAAGTAAGAAAAAGAGAAGAAGCACAGATAAGCTGAAAATATGCATAGTTCAAAGCAACGTATAAAGACGGTAAAACAAAGAGCAAGCGGGACGGTATTTGCCGTCTCGCTTGCTCTTTGTTTTGCGAAAACTCGGATTATTTTCCACTTTCTCCATAGTTTGAAAGCACACGGGCGGAGGGGTCGTTTACGTTGCAGCCTTCCCAACTCTTGTTTGGCATCCAGAAATCATTAACCATCTTTGCCTGACCGGGATAGTACTTTTCAAAAAGCTCGCGGTATAAGAGTGATTCCTTTGTAAAGGGCTTTGCAAAGTCGTATTTAGCGCACTTTTCGGTAAAGTCGGCGTCGGAATAAAGCTTATCGGCATAATCCTTGATGTCATCCACCATGGAATGCCCGACAGCGTCGGAGAACGCGGCCTTTTCGCGCCACAGGATATTTTCGGGAAGGTAATCTCCACCCTCAAACGCGTGGCGGAGCAGATATTTGCCCATTTTGTAGCTGTTCATTTTCATCTGGGCGGGAATGCTCATAACGTACTTGACAAACTCTAGGTCGCCGAAGGGAACGCGAGCCTCTAGGGAGTTTGAAGAAATGCATCTGTCGGCACGAAGCACGTCATACATGTGAAGCTCGCGCAGACGTTTTTCCGACTCAAGCTGGAAAGCTTCGGCGTTTGGAGCAAAATCGGTGTATTTGTAGCCGAAAATCTCGTCGGAAATCTCGCCCGTAAGCAGAACGCGGATGTCCGACTGCTCGTGTATTGCCTTGCAGATAAGATACATTCCCATGCTTGCGCGGATTGTAGTTATATCGTAGGTGCCCAGAAGCGAAACGACAGTTTCCAACGAAGAGATAACGTCGTTGTGGTTCATGATAATCTCGTGGTGCTCGCTGTGAATGTACTCAGCTACCTGTTTTGCGTATTTAAGATCGATTGCGTCGGTTTCCATACCGATTGCATAGGTTCGAATGGGACGGTTCAATAGCTTTGTGGCAATGGCGCAGACTAAAGAACTGTCAAGCCCGCCGCTCAGCAGGAAGCCAACGGGGACGTCCGAGTCCAGACGTTTTGCGACACCCATTGACAGTTTATGGCGAATGTTTGTGCAGACTGTTTCCAAATCGTCATCGACGGAGGCAGTGCGCTCCGCGATGTCACAGTAGGAGACAAACTTCCCATCGGCATAATAATGTCCGGGAGGAAAAGACTTTATCTCGTCCGAAAGACCCACAATGTTTTTTGCCTCGGAGGCGAATATCATCTCGCCCTTTTTGCCTTTGCCATAGTAAAGCGGTCTTATGCCGATAGGGTCACGAGCTGCGACAAAAGAATTTTTCTTGCAGTCATATATAATCAGCGCGAATTCCGCGTCCAGCATTTTGAACATTTCGCAGCCATATTTTTCATACATGGGGAGCAGAATCTCACAGTCGGATTCGCTTATAAAGGTGTACTCGGAGGAAAGAGCCTTCTTTAAATTTCGAAATCCGTAAATCTCGCCGTTGCAAACGACATAGTTGCCGTTAAGAGCAAAAGGTTGCATACCGCTTTCATGGGTGTCCATGATGGCAAGCCTGTGAAAGCCAAGTCTGCCGGCGGGCGTATCAACCAAACGGGTCATGTCAGGGCCGCGAGTCTTTGTTTTGTGGAAGGCTTCCACGAACTCGCCCTGCGGAATTTCGAAATCCTCAGCGCCGATTATCGAGCACATATGTATTTTCCTCCAAAAATAGAAATATTGGGGGCGGATAGTTAGATCCGCCCCCGGATCGTTTAGATTTTTATATCATTATAGCGGTTGGTACTGCGAAAAGAAAGAGTTTTCTTTAGAAACGTAAGGTTATTGGGCTTATGCAAATTGATGTTATTTTACGCTAAAGAGCAGATCGCCGTAGGACGGGAAGGGCCAGTATGCTTTGGCGGTGATGGTTTCAAGCTCGTCGGCCGAGATACGAAGCTCGCTCATAGCAGGAATAACATTATCCTTGTAGTAAACAGCAAGTTCCGTCGCATCGGAAATTTCTTTAGAGTCCAAAAGGGTCTTGTCGAGGCCGGAGGTCTTGTTATAAAGATTCGCAGCGGCGCGGGTAACTGCCTTGAAGGTCTCAAGCTCGTATGTACAGTCAACATTGGCAACAAAGGCCTTCTTTGAAATTGCCGTGTCGGAAAGCTCCTTTGAATATGCGGAAACGGCGGGCATAATATCTTTCTTCGCCATGTCCAGCATAGTCAGAGCCTCAATGTTAATGACCTTGGTATAGTTTTCCATTACGATTTCGTAACGGGACTTGATTTCGGTTTCGGAAAGCACCTTGTGTGAAGTGAAGAGCTTGACACTCTTCTCAGAGAGGAAGTAAGGCAGGCAATCCGGAGTCGTTTTTAGGTTGGGTAGACCTCGCTTAAGGGCTTCCATAATCCAAGCGTCGTCATAGCCGTTGCCGTTAAAGATAATGCGCTTATGCTCACTGATGGTTTTCTTGATAAGTTTGTTGAGAGAAGCGGTAAAGTCCTTTGCGCCTTCGAGTTCGTCGGCAAACTGCTTGAGTATCTCTGCAACTGCGGTGTTGATGACGAAGTTCGGACCGGCAATGGAAAGGGAGGAACCGGGCATACGGAACTCAAACTTATTACCTGTGAAAGCAAAGGGAGAAGTTCTGTTTCTGTCGGTTGTGTCTTTCGGGAAGTGGGGCAGAACGTCAACACCGATTTTCATCTGCTCTTTTATGCGGTCGGAATATGCACTGCCGCTATCAATCGCGGTGAGGATTTCTGTGAGCTCGTCGCCGAGGAACACAGAAATAACAGCGGGAGGCGCCTCGTTTGCACCGAGACGGTGATCGTTGGCGGCGGTGGCGACTGAAAGGCGCAAAAGCTCCTGATAATCGTCGACTGCCTTGATTGTAGCGCATAGGAATATGAGGAACTGGGCGTTTTCAGAGGGGGTTTCACCTGGTTCAAGAAGGTTCGTGCCGGTGTTGGTGGAAATTGACCAGTTGTTATGTTTGCCACTGCCGTTGACGCCAGCAAAGGGCTTCTCGTGGAGCAGGCAGACAAGCCCGTGACGCTTTGCAACCTTCTGCATGATTTCCATTGTCAGTTGGTTGTGGTCAACAGCGATATTTGTGGTGGTGAATATAGGAGCAAGCTCATGCTGAGCGGGAGCAACTTCGTTGTGTTCGGTCTTAGCCAAGATACCAAGCTTCCAGAGCTCGTTGTCCAGATCTTCCATGTATTCCTTGACGCGGGGCTTAATGCTTCCAAAGTAATGATCCTCTAGCTCCTGACCCTTTGGAGGTCTGGAACCGAAAAGGGTGCGTCCTGTGTAAATAAGGTCACGGCGCTGCTCGAAAAGCTCCTTGTCTATAAGGAAGTATTCCTGCTCCGGTCCGACGGTTGTCTTCACAGAGGTTACGTCTGCGTTTCCAAAGAGCTTCAGAACGCGCAGAGCCTGAATGTTGATGGCCTGCATAGAACGAAGTAGCGGGGTCTTCTTATCCAGAGCTTCTCCGGTGTAGGAGCAGAAAGCTGTAGGGATGCAGAGCGTTTTATCCTTGATGAAAGCATATGATGTTGGATCCCAAGCGGTATATCCTCTGGCTTCAAAGGTTGCACGAAGTCCGCCGGAGGGGAAGCTTGATGCGTCGGGTTCGCCGCGGACAAGTTCCTTGCCGGAGAATTCCATGATTATCTTTCCGTCATTTGTGGGGGAGATGAAGCTGTCATGCTTTTCTGCGGTGATACCTGTCATCGGCTGGAACCAATGGGTGAAGTGGGTTGCACCCTTTTCGATTGCCCAGTCTTTCATCGCATTAGCAACGACAGTTGCAACTTCGATGTCAAGCAGCTTGCCGTCCTTGATGGTCTGCTGCATGGCGGTGTAAGTTCCCTTGGGCAGTCTTTCCTTCATAACGGAATCATTAAAAACCATCGAACCAAATATCTCTGCTACTGAACTCATATTGCATTCTCCTTTACGGTAATAGATTTTAAATAAAAAAGGCGACAATGGCACGCAGAAATGCACTCTGCGGCGCCTTTGCCGTCATTACATGCCGTTACTTTAGCACTATAAAAATATCTTGTCAAGACCCTATCTATATAAAAGTGAAGGATTCAGAGAAAAAAACTGCATTTTTAGGGGCAAGCAGCCGAAAATGCTGTTGACAAGGCTATTAGTTTATTGTATAGTTTATTCTACGAACAAAGGCGTTCATTAGATGGGTAACCAAACTTAATGACCGCCTTTGTCTTTATTTTTATGTTTATGGATGTGAGACCATGCTAAAAAAAGAAGGCGAAATAAGAATTCCGTCGGGCTGTGCAATATCAGGGCTGATTTCGAAAAAGGGTAATAAAATATGCGGTGACAAAATCGTTAATTCGATGGTTGTAATGCACGAAAGGTCAAACGGCCTTGGCGGTGGATTTGCGGGTTACGGCATTTACCCCCAGTACAAAGACCTATATGCACTGCACATTTTTTATGACAATATGAGCTGCCGCGAGGAGTGCGAGAAGGTTCTGGACGATGTTTTTGAAATTGTCAACCTCTCGAAAATCCCCACACGTGATACTCCGAGAATAACGAATGTACCGCTGATTTTGCGCTATTTCGTTGCACCGGATAACATTCATCTCAGGGACAGCCAGCTTGACGAAAAGGAATATGTTGCAAGAGCGGTTATTAAAATTAACAAGGAGCTCGAAGGCTGCTATGTCTTTTCAAGCGGCAAGAATATGGGCGTGTTCAAGGCTGTGGGTTATCCCGAGGATGTCGGAGAATTCTATCGTCTTGAAGAATATGAGGGCTACAGTTGGACTGCCCACGGACGCTATCCGACAAACACTCCCGGATGGTGGGGCGGAGCGCACCCATTTTCGCTTCTCGAATATTCCATAGTCCACAACGGAGAAATATCTTCCTATGACGCAAACCGTCGGTTTATCGAGATGTTCGGCTATGCCTGCACCCTTAAAACGGATACGGAAGTTATTACGTATATTTTCGACTACCTCCTTCGCAAGCAAAAAATGACGCTTGAGGAGGCGGCTTCCGTCATTGCAGCGCCGTTCTGGTCTGTAATAGACACACTGCCGCCCGAGGAAAGACAGAAACTGAGCTTCCTCCGAAATACCTTCGGCAGCCTTTTGGTTACCGGACCGTTTTCCATACTCCTCGGCTACGAGGGCGGACTTATGGCTCTGAACGATCGCCTCAAGCTCCGCTCGATGGTCTGCGCCGAAAAGGACGACATGACCTATTTCGCGAGCGAGGAATGCGCAATCCGCGTTATGGAGCCGAATCCAGACAGAATTTGGGCACCTCGCGGCGGCGAACCGGTTATTGCTAATTTGGAAGGAGGGGTTAAATAATGGCAGTATCATCTCTTTTCCCCGATTATGAAGTGCTACGCGACCCGAGCCGCTGTATTAAGTGCAGGGTTTGCGAGCGTCAGTGCGCAAACGAAGTCCACAGATATGACGAGGACCTCGACCTTATGATAGCTGACGAAGACAAGTGCGTCGACTGTCTGCGCTGTGTCACGCTTTGCCCCACCCGCGCTCTTAAAATCCGAGAGAATGAGCAGATTTTCCGCCCGAATGCAAACTGGAGCGCGAAGACTATAAAAGAAATCTACCGTCAGGCAGACAGCGGTGCGGTACTTCTCTCCTCAATGGGAAATCCTGAGCCTCTGCCAGTATATTGGGACAAAATCCTTATCAATGCTTCTCAGGTTACTAATCCGTCCATAGACCCGTTGCGCGAGCCGATGGAAACCAAGGTTTATCTCGGCAAAAAGCCCGAATTCATTGAGAGAAACGCCGACGGAACCATGAAGACCGAAATGACTCCTCAGCTCGAGCTTGCCCTTCCCGTAATGTTCTCCGCAATGAGCTTCGGTTCAATAAGCTACAACGCTCACAAGAGCTTAGCCCAAGCGGCAACCGCAATGGGAACTTACTACAACACCGGAGAAGGCGGACTTCACGAGGACTTCTATCAGTACGGCAAAAACACGATTGTACAGGTCGCCTCCGGACGTTTCGGCGTTCATAAGGGCTATCTGGAGGCGGGCGCCGCAATCGAAATCAAGATGGGTCAGGGCGCGAAACCCGGCATTGGCGGACATCTGCCCGGAACAAAAATTGTTGGCGAGGTTTCCCGCACAAGAATGATTCCGGAAGGTTCGGACGCAATCTCTCCCGCCCCTCACCATGATATATACTCAATTGAAGACTTGCGCCAACTCGTCTATTCGCTCAAAGAGGCAACAAACTATACAAAGCCTGTAATAGTTAAAGTTGCGGCTGTCCACAATATAGCGGCTATCGCCAGCGGCATAGCCAGAAGCGGTGCGGACATCATTGCAATTGACGGGTTCCGTGGCGGTACGGGGGCTGCACCCACACGCATACGCGACAATGTGGGAATTCCCATCGAGCTTGCTCTGGCAAGCGTTGACCAGCGTCTGCGCGACGAGGGAATACGCAACAACGTTTCCTTGGTTGTCGGCGGAAGTATCAGAAGCAGCGCGGATGTTGTCAAGGCGATAGCAATCGGTGCGGACGCGTGCTACATCGGCACGGCGGCACTTCTCGCGATTGGCTGCCATCTGTGCCGTACCTGTCAGACAGGAAAGTGCAACTGGGGCATTGCAACGCAAAGACCTGATTTGGTAAAGCGCCTGAACCCCGATGTCGCTTATCCACGGCTTGTAAATCTTCTCACCGCTTGGGATCACGAAATCAAAGAACTTATGGGCGGTATGGGTATCAACTCCATCGAAGCCCTGAGAGGCAACAGACTAATGCTTCGCGGTGTGGGCTTAAACGATAGAGAGCTTTCCATTCTCGGAATAGCTCACGCGGGGGAGTGACAGTAACATGAAACGTGTATATGTAAATGAAGAATGGTGTCTTGGCTGCCACCTCTGCGAGTATAACTGCGCCTTTGCCAATTCCGGCAAAAGGGACATGGCATCAGCTCTAATGAATATCAAAATCCGCCCGAACATCCGCGTGGAAACGGACGGCAAGGTTTGCTTTGCCGTGTCGTGCCGCCACTGCGACGAGCCCTTCTGCGTTACAAATTGTATTACAGGAGCTCTTACAAAGGTTGACGGCATAATTACTATTGACAAGGAAAAATGTGTGGGCTGCTTTACTTGCGTTTTGTCCTGCCCCTACGGCGCAATCACGCCTACCGAGCAGGGAGTCATGCAGAAATGCGAACTCTGCACGCAGAACGGCGGTACACCCAAGTGCGTTTTGGGATGTCCCAACGAAGCTATCGTCTTTGAAGAGAGGTGAATGAAGTGGAATATGTAATCGTGGGAAATTCCACGGCCGCCGTCGGCGCTATCGAGGGCATTCGCCAGCTTGACGCAAACGGAAAAATTACGGTCATCAGCAACGAAACACACCATACATACTCAAGACCCCTCATTTCATATTTGCTTCAGGGCAAAACTGACAGACAACTTATGAAATACAGGGCGGACAGTTTCTATGAGGACAATGCGTGTGTGACGATTTTTGGAAAAACCGTTAATAAAATAGATAAGGACGGCAAAGCCGTAGTGCTTGAGGATGGGACAAAAATCCCTTACGACAAGCTTCTGATTGCGACTGGTTCGTCGCCTTTTGTTCCGCCCATGACGGGGCTTGATACTGTTTCAAAGCGCTTTAGCTTCATGTCATTGGACGATGCCGATGCATTGGAAAGTGCGCTTTTTCCCGAAGCTCGTGTTTTGATTGTCGGAGCGGGGCTTATCGGGCTCAAGTGCGCCGAGGGCATTTTGGCTAGAGTCGGCAAAATAACCGTTGTGGACCTCGCACCGAGAATATTATCTAGTATTCTGGATGACGAGGGTGCAAAGCTCGTTCAGACCCACCTCGAAAAGCAGGGCATTGAATTCAAGCTCGGAGTTTCCGTTAAGTACTTCGCCGACAACAGGGCGGAGCTTACAAGCGGCGAAATGCTTGATTTCGATATACTCGTGACCGCTGTCGGAGTAAGACCGAATGTCGGTCTTGTCAAAGATTCTGGCGGAGATGTTGATAGAGGAATTATCATTGACGAAAAAATGCAAACCTCAATTCCTGATGTTTTTTCAGCCGGCGACTGCGTCGTGAGCGATGACCTTAGCTGCGGAACAAAGCGTATTCTGGCGATTCTCCCCAATGCATATGTCGGAGGAAGAACTGCGGGTATAGCAATGGCAGGAGGAGCGCCTACGCAAATGAAAGCCATGCCGATGAACGCAATCGGTTTCTTTGGACTGCACATAATAACTGCGGGCAGCTACGAGGGCGAAGTGTTCGAGGCTAAGGACAGTGGAAATTACAAGAAGCTGTTTTACTCGGAGGACACCCTTCGAGGCTTCATTTTGATAGGCAATGTCGATAAAGCAGGCATTTATACAGCGCTTATAAGAGAAAAAACGCCTCTATCCTCCATTGATTTCGCGCTTGTTTGCAAGGAACCCTCGCTCATTGCTTTCTCAAAAAGCTATCGCGACGAAAAATTAGGGGGGAAAGTCTAATGAAAATTGATTGCGCAGGCAAGAAATATGATATACTGAACAGAGAAATTTCCCCTATTGAAGGCGAAATCACGCTGGATAACTGCTGCGGTCAGCGTTTCATCGGTGCCGGAGCTTCGAATAAAACCATAACGATTAACGGAGTTCCCGGAAATGCGCTTGGCTGTTATCTCGACGGTGCCAATATTATTGTTAAAGGCAATGCTCAGGACGCAACCGGCGACACAATGAACGATGGGAAAATAATTATTAACGGCAGTTGCGGCGACGCCGTCGGCTATGCCATGCGCGGCGGCAAGATTTTTGTCCGCGATGATGTCGGATACAGAGCCGGAATTCACATGAAGGAATACGCGGATAAAATACCCGTGCTGATAGTAGGCGGAAAATGCGGAAGTTTCCTCGGCGAGTATCTGGCAGGCGGACTTATCATTGCGCTTGGTCTGGGACATGACGACAAGGACGTACTGGACAGCTTTTGCGCAACGGGCATGCACGGCGGAAAAATTTTTATCCGTACAAACAAGCTAAACGCGAAAATTACCCCTCAGATTTGCGTGAGAACAGCCAATGATGACGATCTTGCTCAGATAGCACCCTTTATCAAAGAATTCTGCGAATGCTTCGGAATATCGGAATCCGAGGTTTACAACAAGGATTTTCAGGTTTTATGGCCAAATTCCGCAAATCCTTATAAACAGCTTTACGTTCAGAACTAGACGGAGGCAAAATTATATGTTATACTCCATTGATGAGGTACTCGACTATGTTCGTGAGGAGGACGTTAAGTTCGTTCGCCTCGCGTTTTGCGATGTTTTCGGCACTCCCAAAAACGTGTCGGTTCCGGCTGCTGAGCTTGAAAAAGCGTTTCGCTGTGGCATATCGATTGACGCAGCTGCGATTGCGGGGTTCGGTGACGAGAGCCACTCGGATTTATTCCTGTTCCCCGATTCAACTACGCTTTCGGTACTGCCGTGGCGTCCGTCTCATGGCAGAGTGGTTCGTATGTTCTGCGACATTAAGCTGCCAAGCGGAGAGGTTTTTCCGCTTGATCCCCGAGGTTTACTTCGAGGCGCGGTTGCCGAAGCGGCGATCAAGGGACTGGACTGCTATTTCGGCGCGGAGTACGAGTTTTATCTCTTCAAAAACGACGAGAACGGTGCGCCCACCGACATCCCTATGGACAATGCGGGATACATGGACATGGCACCAGAGGATTTGGGCGAAAATGTGCGCCGCGAAATCTGCCTTACTCTCGAAGAGATGGGCATTTCCCCTGAAGCCTCCCACCATGAAGAAGGACCGGGACAAAACGAAGTTGATTTCCGCTACAGCGATGCGCTCACAGCGGCAGATAACTCCGTCACTTTCAAAACGGTTGTTAGAACCGTTGCGGCAAGAAACGGTCTCAATGCGTGCTTTGACCCCAAACCAATTGCGAATGCAAGCGGCAGCGGTATGCACATAAACGTTTCGCCGAATATGCCAAAATGCGGCGATTGCTTCAATCCGTTTATGGCAGGAATTCTTGAGCATATTTCCGAAATCACGCTCTTTTTGAATCCTACCACGCAGTCATATATGCGCCTTGGAAGCCACAAGGCTCCCCAATATATCAGTTGGTCTCCGCAAAACCGTTCGCAACTTATTCGTATTCCCGCTGCCGGCAGGGGACAAAACCGAATAGAGCTTCGCTCTCCGGATGCCAACGCAAACCCATATCTCGCATATGCACTTTTAATTTATGCCGGACTAGACGGAATCGAGCGCTCGCTCACAGCTCCGCCTTCGGCTGACTTCAACTTTTTCACCGCGTCCGAACAGGAGCTTGCAGGCTATAAAAAGCTGCCGGGTTCCTTTAAGCAAGCGGTAGCGGCGGCAAAAAACAGTGACTTTGTCCAAAAGCACATACCCCCTCAGATTATAAAAGAGTTTGTTTCCTGCGGGAGATGAGAAAGCACGATTAGCACCGAAGGGGGAGGCAAAAATGTTAAGCGACAGAACGCAATGCAGCGTGCTGGTGGTAACTGCTTCGCAAAAAATAACCGACCTTTTCAGTGAGCTTTTACCCTCCGGTACCTTTTATCCGATTGTTTCGGCTTCAGGCTGCAATGATGCCAAGCGTGCGCTGATTTCTTCAGATTACGATATAATAGTAATAAATACTCCGCTCGGAGATGAATTTGGCTCGGATTTCGCGTTGGATCTGGTTCAGGACAGCTCTGCGGCGGTTCTTCTGCTTGTTTCGAGCGATCTTTACGGAGAGGTTTCAAGCAAAGTTGAGAGCTATGGTGTTATGACCATATCAAAGCCTCTCAACAAAACAACTCTGTATACTGCGATGACGCTTGCCTATGCAACCCGCGCGAGACTTCGCGCTATGGACAAGAAAAACAAAAGCCTTTCCGCAAAGATGAGCGAAATCCGCATTGTAAACAGAGCAAAATGGGCGCTTATAGAATCACTCGGTATGACAGAGGAGCAGGCGCACCATTATATTGAAAAACAAGCAATGGACCTGCGAATGCCGAAAGGAGACATTGCTGTTAACATTTTAAAAACTTATGGAAAATAGGGAGGTCTTTTCCTCAAAGGACTTCCGAAAAATAAATACAAACAACGGCGGCGAGAGGGGCCGCTTGTCTTGTTTGAAAAGGGAGAAAGTATGAGTAAGTACATTTTTGTTACCGGCGGCGTTGTGTCTGGTCTGGGCAAGGGCATTACCGCCGCATCTTTGGGCAGACTACTTAAAGCAAGGGGACTAAAAGTCGCGGCACAAAAGCTTGATCCTTATATAAACGTCGACCCCGGTACAATGAGCCCTTATCAGCACGGAGAGGTATATGTAACGGAAGACGGAGCGGAAACCGATCTTGACCTCGGACACTATGAACGCTTCATCGACGAAGATTTGAACAAGTTTTCGAACCTCACGACGGGCAAGGTCTACTGGAACGTACTCAATAAAGAACGCAGGGGAGAATATCTGGGCGAAACTATCCAGGTAATCCCCCATATAACCAACGAAATTAAGGAGTTCATATACAGCGTCGGCAAAAAGACAAGTGCAGATGTTGTTATAACGGAAATCGGCGGCACAACCGGCGACATTGAAAGTCAACCCTTCCTCGAAGCTGCAAGGCAGGTTGCCCATGAGGTGGGAAGGGAAAACGCTATCTTCATTCATGTCACTCTGGTGCCGTTTTTGCGTGGCTCGGACGAGCACAAGTCAAAGCCCACCCAGCACTCCGTCAAGGAACTTCAAGGCATGGGTATCAACCCGAATATTATTGTTCTTCGCTGTGACCAGCCACTGGAGGAAGACATTTTCCGTAAGATTGCTATGTTCTGCAACGTCAAGCTTGACTGCGTTATCGAGAATGTAACGATTCCGGTTCTTTACGAAGCACCTCTGATGCTCGAGCGGAGCAACTTCTCCGATATCGTATGCCGCGAGCTAAATATTAAGGCACCCTCTCCCGATATGAAGGAGTGGAGGGAAATGATTGACCGAATCAAGAGCCGCAGCAGGGAAATTACAATTGCGATTGTCGGCAAATATGTGCGCCTGCACGACGCCTATCTCTCCGTTGCCGAGGCTCTGCGCCACGCGGGTTACGAGCTTCAGACCCATGTGAAAATCAAATGGGTTGACAGCGAAACAATTTGCGGGGAAACCTGCGATGAAGCCTTTGCCGATGTGGCGGGGATTCTTGTTCCTGGTGGTTTTGGCAGCAGAGGAATCGAGGGCAAAATCTGCGCAGCCAAATATGCCCGCGAACACAACGTCCCCTATTTTGGAATATGCCTTGGCATGCAGATTGCCGTCATCGAGTTTGCCCGCAATGTCTGCGGCTTAAAGGGCGCAAACTCCGGCGAATTCGATAATGATACAAAGTATAAGGTAATCGACTTTATGCCGGATCAGAACGATGAAATGGACAAGGGCGGAACAATGCGTCTCGGCTCGTATCCCTGCCAGATTGTGCCCGGTTCGGTTTTGAGCAAATGCTACAACTCCGAGCTGATTCATGAAAGACACCGTCACCGTTACGAATTCAACAACGATTACAGAGAGCTCATGATTGAAAAAGGTCTTGTAATCGGCGGAACTTCTCCCGACAAGAGAATAGTGGAAACTATTGAGCTTCCCGAAAACGACTTTTTTGTGGGCGTCCAGTATCACCCCGAATTCAAGAGCCGTCCAAACAGGGCACACCCGCTTTTCTTGGGATTTGTAAAGGCAGCGTTGGAACAATCCGAAAAAGTCAGACAGTACAACGGAAGCGAAAGCTGAAAAGCACCCACCGTTTGAATTATAGAATAATAAAAAGTCCGGCTAAATGAACTAAACCCTGTCAAACAGACAAGTGAAATAATGAAATACGAATAACACATAAGAGGAGCTGTTTTGCAAGACAGCTCCTCTTATGTGTTACATGGTTCTTTCCCAACAGGCTCAAGGGGTGTTCTAACATGAATAGAACGTCCCAGTGGTAAGCGTAAAATCTAGCGCCACATGTTAAACGGAAGTAGATAGTGGGAGAATGGTTCCATGAATAAGCTGAAGCAAACTGCATTTCAGTGAACTACCGGAAAGTGCAGGAAAGTACAGCGCACAGGATGGAGTGTTTTCATGGGTGTACAGAGAATAAAGTGAGAAATACGACTGAACGAGTGGGGAACATGTTCGTCAATTACGGGAAAGTGGCATGACGGTAACTGCGTGGTGCGAGACAAATGGAATCAAAAAATCTACATATTACAGGCGACAGCGTGAGGTGGCGGAGAGGCTGAGTACAGCAGTAGCCTTGGACCGAAGCACAGAGCCGGCAATTGTAGCAACAGCTTCCTTCTCGGAATACCGACCGCCAGTTCGAAGCGCAAGCTCCGGAGTAACGCTACACCTTTGATGCGTGTCCTTTCGGCTATTATAATTCCAAACAGAACGAAAAGCAATAAACACAAATATGCAATATTAGAGGGGCGTTGATTAAGTGCCTGAGTGTGACATAGTCATTGACAAAACCCTTTGAATCACATATTGTTTTTGTAATAAGTAATTCAACTGTTAAACGACAGCAATGAGCAGGAAACAAGCATTCTGTTTGACACTTCCGCTTAATGAATAATGAGCTTAGAAGTTTCTGAGGAGGTGACTAACTATAAAAAGTCAACCCCTTAATGCAAAAACTTATGCGGCAAAAAAGGGTGCACCAAACCAAGCCCTCTTACAAGGACTCAAAAAATCAAAGCATAAATTAGCGGATTAGATTAGGATCGTAAGTAACGTTCGTGGTCTGAAGCGTGTAAATAACACGCAACAGCTTCTTGGCGACATGTGACATAGCAACACAGTGAGGCTTGCCTTCGGCACGCTTTTTAGCATAGTACTCAGCAAAGACAGGCTCGTTGGAGGTCAATGGCAGGCAGCAGTTCATTAGAGCGTAGCGAAGATGCGACGAGCCGTGTTTTACCATGTGCCCAGTGTGTTCGGACTGCCCTGATTGGAAGTATCCCGGGTCCAAACCCGCAAAGGAAAGCAACTTAGCAGGGTTGTCGTATTTGCTGAAGTCACCGTATTCGGAGAGGATGATGGCGGCAGATAACGCACCGATGCCAGGAATGGACAGCATGGGTGGATTGATTCCCCTAATGCACGCAACTACCTGTTCCTCAATCTCCTGAATTTTGGAGTCTAACTGATTGTAAAGCTCCAGAAGCACGTCTATCTCCTGTAACAAGTAATCGTCCGACTGTCCGACAGTGTTCTTTGCCAGCGTCTTGAGCTGAATGAAGGCGCTCATAGTGAATTTTCCGCGCGAAAGCTTGCGAATGATTTCATAAGAGCGAGCGTTCATGTTGGCAATTTTCTCGGGCATGGTGTAATTTGACAGGATATATAGGGCGGTAACGGAGAATCTGTGTTTGAAAAAAGGCTTGAATTCAGGAAATACCTTGTCAAGAACATTTGTCAGTTCAACTAACTGCCGGCTTCGCTGCCGAACAAGGCTGTCACGAAATCTTGTCAATGACTTCAGCTTATCCATGTGGTAAAATGATGCCGGATAGGGTTTGCACTCTACCGTCATCAAATATTGGGCGATTAGAAGCGCGTCAATGGAATCGGTTTTCGTTTTTCTAAGCGATTTGCTGCTAACAAATCGAGAAATTAGAATCGGATTAAATTCCATGAAAGTAAAGTTGTTGGATTCGAGAAATAGCTTTAGATTTTGCCCATAATGACCGGTAGATTCAAACCCTATTTTTATGTCTTCGCCCAAGTTCGTCAGCAAATCTGCCAATAAAGAAAATCCCTCGCAATCGTTTCTAAACGACCAGGAGGGTGTGACAACATCGCCAAGGTCGTCTATGACGGCGCAGTCGTGCTTGAATTTCGAAATGTCGATTCCTACAAAGTACATGGTATCCTCCTTTTTAATTTTGCACTGCTGTTTCCACAGATGGCTTGTCTATGTACTCACGAAAATTGAAACGTCCAGCGTTAACTAACTAATTACCAATTCAGACAAGTCACTGTGGTTTGAGTCACCTCGAAACAGTCAAGCTGTAATATTGTAGAAACAAATCCACAGTGCTTGTGCTGATTATGTGGCAGGAGTAGCTACCGAGCTGTAACATTATGGATTTCGCGTCTGGTAGCAATAGAGTCGGCCATCTCCTGATGTAAAATATTTTATTAAGCTGGTTGAAACTTTGATTTCGCGTCACTTGCCATATTGATTCGCAACGAGGTAGATGGATGCCATTGCAAAATACTACGGGGATGCACATGATTAGTGTCGGCATAAATGCCGCAAAGGGAAAAAGTACAGTATGCAGAATGAAATCCTATGGGGAAGTCATTGTTCCGCCAAGAGACATATGCTCTATTTGTAATAGATTAAGGCACATCCGATGTAAATTGCTAAATCTTTCAATTAGTATATAATAGCAGTATGCTGGCTAAGTCAAAATTATATATTTGGACGCTTTTGATTATAGCATTACTGACATGGAGGTAATTAAAATATGAGAGTTGCAATTCTTTCGCCAATTGCGTGGAGAACACCGCCACGTCACTATGGCCCTTGGGAGAGAGTAGTATCACTTCTTACAGAAGGACTTGTGAAGGAAAAAATAGATGTTACATTATTTGCAACCGCTGATTCAATAACGTCGGCCAAGTTAAGGAGTATTTGTAAAGCGCCTTACGAGGAGAACAAAAACATAGATGCTAAAGTTTGGGAGTGCCTGCATATATCAGAAATAATGGAGAGTGCAGGTGAATTTGACATTATTCATAACAACTATGATTTTTTGCCTTTGACTTATTGCGGACTAATAAAGACTCCAATGGTTACAACAATTCATGGGTTTTCTTCCCCAAAGATAATGCCCGTTTATAAAAAATATAATGGCAAGACCAATTATGTTTCGATAAGTGATGCAGATAGAAGCTCAGAGCTTAATTACATTAGGACTGTATATCATGGTATAGATCTTGATAATTTCACACTAAATGAAGGCCGAGGGGACTACTTACTTTATTTTGGGAGAATACATCCTGACAAAGGTACCTGGGAGGCTATTCAGGTCGCAAAGATGGCCAAAATGAAGTTAGTGATTGCAGGACTTATTCAGGATAAGACGTATTTTGAAGAATATGTCAAGCCTTCTTTGGATGAAAATATCACATATATCGGTAATGTTGGACCTGCGGAAAGGGCCTCCGTTTTAAGCAATGCGTTTGCATTGTTACATCCGATTAATTTTAGTGAACCTTTTGGGTTAAGTGTTGTTGAATCAATGGCCTGCGGTACACCTGTCATCGCATTTGGGAAAGGTTCCATGCCTGAGATTATTCAAAATGGAAAGAATGGTTTTATTGTATCAAATATTGAGGAAATGACACAAAGTTTAAAGGATGTAGCGAATATTTCGAGAAAATTATGCCGGGAGACCGTTGAAAAAAGATTTTCGCAAGAAAAAATGGTGAAAGAGTATATAGAAGTATACAAGGAAATATTAAAAAACTGTTAGTGTGAAAACACGAATGTAAATGATACTGTAATAGTTGATCACGGGGGGTGCGGACGTTTCCTTGGACCTAAGCTACTAAACCCAGACTACGTCTATACTCAATGGGGCTCATTGCGCCGTAATGGGTCAAGCGGACACAGAGAATGGGTGTATTCTTGAAATTTCATAGGATAGCGGCGATTTATAGCCTAAAGATGAATGTAGCCTCCGGCAGTTGTAGTAAACATCAATCCATTGCTTGAGGCAGGTAATCGCCAGTTCTAGTGTTTGGAAATATCTTTTATATATCAGCTCGGTTTTGAGGGTTTGAAAGAACGATTCCAT
>Ga0209430_1000922_pt1 | contig 24663 bp, 21 predicted proteins | sample BarGraIncub1133A_FD_184504 | JGI IMG/M metagenome (GOLD analysis project Ga0209430, IMG submission 184504) | Arctic peat soil microbial communities from Barrow, Alaska - Barrow Graham LP Incubations 11-33A (SPAdes) (version 2) | ecosystem: Environmental > Terrestrial > Soil > Wetlands > Peat... | reverse complement strand
CAGACCGGTGTGGGATCGTTTCATTTTGCTGACGTAAAGACCTATGTGCTGCTGGTTACCTTTCAGAAGACCGAGAAGGAATTCTCACCGAGCACCATGTATGCCGATTACCCCATCAGCAGGGAACTGATGCACTGGGAGTCCCAGGCGAATACGGCGCAGCATCACACCGACGGTCAGAATCTGATTCACCATCAAGAGCGGGGTTACACGATTCTGGTCTTTGCCCGTGACCAGAAAAAGCGGAACAATGTCACGGTGCCCTTTACTTATCTGGGGCCGGTGGATATGGTGAGTTACGAGAGCGAGCGGCCGATCAAGATGGTCTGGCGGCTCAGGCATCCGATGCCGGTGGAGATGTTTGAGGATAATCGGCGGGGTGGGTAAATTTTCTGCGTCAATACGCGAACCTTACACAATATTATTTCCGAGAGATCGCCGTTACATTTGATGTGTTCCTTTGACAGGAGTGCGCTAGCGGGGCATGGTGAGAAAATTTTATTGTATTGAGTAGGTGATTGGGTCTTTGAGGGAACAAAATGGATGATAAGGGCCTGCGAGAGGTTGTCAAAGCGATGTGAGGACAACGCTGTGATTGTTAAGGTTTTATTTAAGGACAGAAAGTGTTGGTTTTGTTAAATGTATCGGCTTATTACTGGGTTATTATTTATGATTCAAAAGGAGTACCTAAGTGACAAACAAAGTCGTTCAACGATTACCAGAAGTTAAAAGCCTTTATGATATTTTACCTAAAGGGGCTGAGGGTGGTAAAGAGTTCGCGCGGATCATTGACCTTTTGCTATTTCATAACGCTCGCAGTGATGGCAAAAAGATAAGTTTATTTTCTGATGCTGCGGGTGATTACAATGGTCTTGATAGTTTTGAAGGAGATGTTTTTCGTAAGCTCGGAACTATAGGGTATCAATACAAGTTTTTCCCTTCGCCTCTGAGTGACCAGCACCGTGGTGAAATTAAAAAGTCTTTGAAGCGTGTTACTGCAAAATCAAAAGAGACAAAAATCACCAAATGGATTCTTGTAACACCCCAGGATCTTATAGAATCCGCCACCCGCAAAGATGGTGGCGACGTAAGTTGGTTCGAGGGGTTACGAAAACAACTTAAGCTAAATTTTCAAATTGAACATTGGGGGGCACCGCAAACTTCAAGGTTTGTTTCTGGAAACACCAGCGTTATGCCTATATTATTATCCGGAACTTATACCGGAAGGAAGTACTCGTAAAAACACAATTCAGGACACTCGAATTCGTTACATAGAGAATTTCAAGGAAACCAATCGACGCATCGAATTCGTGGGTATGTCGGTCTATAAACCTGAAGCGACGCGCGGCGTACCAATGGAGCACATTTACATACCTGTTTCAGCGGTACAAAACGGAGCAGGAATCAATGATAGTGAAGTTCGCATTAACCCCCTCACTTTTCTTATTCCCGGCGGGAAACATGTGGTTCTCGGTGATCCTGGATCTGGAAAATCGACAATGTTACGCTTCCTTGCACTTGCCGGATTGTCCAAAGCGATTCAAGAAAGATATAAAGCAAAATCGGATGTTCGTTTGCCAGTGTTAGTTATTCTTCGCCGCTATGCGGATGAGATAAAATCAAAACGAAATTTATCTCTTCTGGATTACATTCGGGAAACTGTACAGGCTGATTTCTCTCTTAAAAGTGCGGATCAAGATTTTTTTGAGTACTATCTTGAATCGGGGCAAACTCTCCTATTTTTTGACGGGATGGATGAATTGCCTAATTCCGAGTTCAAACAGTTGGTACGCGACCGAATAAGGTCTATGTTAACGACCTATCCGGGAAATACATCCATTGTAACGTCTCGAATAGTGGGCTATGAAAATCCATTTCGATTTGATGACAAGGAGTTCATGCATTATCGTTTAAGCCCATTGCAATTACCAGAAATTGAAAAGTTTGTGAACGACTGGTACCGCATCCGAATCGAGAATCCTAAAGAGAGAAAGGAAAATGTCGACGACTTAGTTAGAATCCTCCGAGATGACACGCACCATGCTATTCGAGAGCTTGCCCAGAACCCTCTGCTTTTAACCATTGTTGCTCTTGTGCATCGCATCGATGCTGTGTTGCCGGATGAACGGGTTGTTCTCTACCAGAAATGTACTGAGACTCTTCTCAATACCTGGCATACCTGGAAATACCGTGGAACTGACGTAGTTAAACGTGGAAAAATAGAGCGGAGAAATCGACAACGCATGGAAGCCATCGCGTACTGGATGCATACTCAGGCGAGAGGCACAGAAGAAGGTCAGAGAGCCATTGTCCCAGCAAAAATGCTCTTCAATTTTCTCAGTAATTATATTGAAAATAATGAACGCGTCCGAGAGGATGATGATGATCCGATTGACCAGGCCCACAGTTTTCTAGATTTTATTAAGCAACGAGCTGGCCTGCTCATTGAGGTGGGAGATGCAAAGTTCAGTTTTGTCCATTTGACTTTTCAGGAATATCTCACGGCATCGTATATTGTAACCCAGAGTGAAAAAGGCGGGGCAGACACAATTTGGGCAACAATAGAGGATCGACTGTCCGATCCAGCTTGGCAAGAGGTGATACGCCTACTTCTAGCCACATTGAAGGCTGATGAGACACAAGAGTATCTAGTTGAGAAGGTACTTGAACGAAGTTGTTCTGCACAGGAGCCATGTCGTGCTCGTTTACTGGGTGGTTTTCTCTTTGATGGTATTGAGTCAACCGAAGATCATGTTGAGGAAATAGGTTACAATCTTCTCCACGCAGCAACATTGACTGATAAGGTTGATCAGTTAAGTGCAATTGTACGATTAGTGTATTCATGCGTCTTGCGTGAAGGAAATAACCGGAATAGATTTTTGTTAGCAGCAAAACGACTTTGGGAAGATCTCACAGAAGATAGCCAACGGGTTTCATTTGTCTTGGTTTTGCTTGCGAGCGGATGGAATATAAACGAGATTGAAATAGCCATTGAATGCTTTTCTTTGGACGAATTGCAAGGTGGGTGGGCACTGGGCTTTTTCAATCAACAAAAAATCGCAGACGATATGAAAAAGACACATGTTGAAATGTGGGAATCTTTCGTAAGATTAATGCAACATTGCGCTACGACATCGCCAGAACTAAATTTATTAGCATCTATTTCACCGGCAATTGCCCTTGCGAACAGCGTTGATGAAGCTTCCCGAACAGCTTTCCGTCTGGCTGCCTACGCTATTTTATCACTTCCTCTTGATGGGCCATTTCCTCATCTATTCATGCACTCATGTCTAGTAGGTAGCACTTTATGCGATGCTACTAGGCAATTTGGAGATTCTCTGTCCCAGGATCAGAACCAAAAACGGGCACGAGGTGAAGTAAAATCTCGGCGGAAGGCTGAATATTTGACGAAGGCCTTGGAAAACGTTATGCGAGAAGAGGTCATTACGAATAGTGATCACGTGATACGAATACGTTCTCATGCACACGGCCGTACCCCTACTCAGCTCTTAAACAAAAAAGAGCTTTTTGCCTATAGATTTAACACCTCATTGCCATGGCTCGAAACAACAAAATCGCCACATTTTCAACAACAATTTAGCAAGTTAATCTGCGAATCTTTTGATTTGCAGCCTCGTACTCATTGGGAAGTCGCATTACAAACTGCTTTTATTACTTCAATACCAGACCGTTTGGTACTTATGGACGAAAGTACCTGGCAAAGAATCCAAGACAGCTTTGAGAGTGGTGATTATAAAGAAGGCGAAGTTTATGCTGCAGCATGGCTACTTCTCTTTGATCTGGATCTTTGGATGCAAGAGGTTATAAAAGTACAATCTGAATCACCGTTTTATAAATTAGTTGAACTGACCAGAGATATTAACAAGCCACCATTACAATTTGCGCATTGCATTCGCGACCTATGTTTTGGAGACGAATCTAAAACAGATAAATTAAAATCGATGGTGGAAAGTGAAGACCCGGAATATCGTAAAATGTTTGAGGACTGTTTGTGGCGTTTGACCAAGGAAGAACAGAAAATGGAAAAGAAAAGGGGGAAAACATTAAAGCCAAAAATGAAATGAGTATCAATAGGGTGGAAAGGCAATAGATTCAGGTCATTCCGGGCATGATGTGCCAGCGGGTTGCCCGTCGTATCAAACACTTTGCCTCCCTCAACCGCGCCCACGGTGCGACGTGGACCGACGCCACCAAGCCAAAGCCCCGCACAAGCCGCTCCTGCTGCTGGCAGTGCTGGATCTGGTGCATCGCAGCGTGATCACCTCAAGGAGTTACTAATGATTCTAAAAAATGCTGATAGCAGACAATGCGACATAGAAGAACTTGAACGCTTGGTAAAGATTGCGCCAGCTGATCGAAAATCCAAAGTTGAACAAGAACTGCGTTTCTTACGTGCTGGAATAAAGGGTGAAAATGAGTCTGCGTACTTGATTGATTTTGATTTTAAGGATGCCGAAAAAACCGTAGTGATCCATGACCTTCGGCTTGAAATCAATGGCAGAGTTGCCCAGATTGATCATCTTTTGATTCACCGCACACTGAACTGCTTCGTACTTGAAACCAAACATTTCCATGCCGGAATTCAGATAACCGAAGAAGGCGAGTTTAAACAGTGGAACAGTTTCAAGAAAAACTTTGATGGAATGGCCTCACCTCTTGCACAAAACGAGCGGCATATTGCCGTACTGAAAGAAGTATTAGAACATATTGAGTTACCAACTCGTGCTGGTATGAAATTATCGCCAACCCTCATTCATATGTCCTGGTGTCGCCTAAAGCCCGTATTGATCGCCCAAAGAAATTCGATACCAGCCACATAATAAAATCAGATGTCCTTCTGAAAACTATACAAAACCAATTTGAAAATAATGGGGTGCTGAATGTTTTTACCAGCCTTGCACGCATTGTTTCACTCGATACAATCATTGATATTGGGCAAAAGCTTATAGCGTTACATAAACCAGTAACTTTTGATTATGTCGCAAAGTTCGGTCTTCAGGACGCCGGAATCAGCCAGGTTGTGCCACCTGTTCCAATAGTCGCTGCCCCACCAGCACCTGTACATTCCCCCGTTGTACATGAAAGCAAAGACACCTTGGCATGTCGAAAATGTAACAGCCAAAAAATGGAAATTATGTATGGGAAATTCGGCTATTACTTCAAGTGCGGGGAGTGTGATGGAAACACGCCAATAAAAATTGCGTGTGGCACGATTGGTCATAATGAACGGATTCGTAAAGATGGTAAGAAGTTCTTTCGTGAATGCTCGGATTGCGGGAGTAGCTCTATATTCTTTGTTAATCCATAAAAGACGGTCATATTCGTTCATGGCTGTTTCTGGCACCGTCACAATAACTGCCGATTTGCCTATGCGTCGTTTGTGGAGAAGAGTGTTGCGGCGATATGAGTGGTATCTCCGGGGTCAGGATTGCATTTGGACATTTGGGAAAGCTTCGGCGATTTGTACCACATAACTCCATGAAAGCGAAATATGTTGGTACAAAAAGTTGTACCACATAACATCAATATTATGCTATCGTGTTGGTACAAATGAGGTGCGGCCATGCGCGGAAAAGAAAAAGACGCCAGCGTTTTCAGGATGCTGCAATCAGAGCGTGACCGTTGCGCCCTCGTCATCGAGAAGATAAGCAGTGAACTCGACAAGCTGCCGAAGGGGTCTCTTGGGCAGAGGAAAGTGAAGAGCCACGGCAAGGAATATATCTACCCCTGCCGGAGATACCGTGAAGGTGCAGCAGTAAAGTACGAACATCTTGCTCCCGGAAAGGCAGAAGAGCTGAAACCGGCGCTTGAGCGGCGCAAGAAGCTGCAGGCCGATCTGCGGGCCAACAAGAAGCGGGTGGCAACCCTGAATGCCATCCTCCCTAACCCTGATAAAAGGGGTAATCCTTGAATATTACGTTTGAAAAGAGCCCTTTCCTGCAACCTGTCACCGATCTACTGCGTGAGATGGACAAAGCAGGATTTTTCTCCCATGGCCTGCTCATCGGCAGCTGGCCCATGCTGATCTATAGCGAATACTTCACACTCCCTTACGGTCTGGCGACAAATGACATCGACTTTGCTGTTGATAATGCGGTGAAAATTCCATCAACCGGTGGTGAGACTATCCCCCAGATTCTGGGACGGTTGGGCTATACCTCGGTTCTCGACTATTCGGGTATCGAGACGTTTCTGCAGGGAACTTTTGAAGTTGAATTCATTACCCATCGTCGCGGTGGTGCTGCTCCGCCTGCTGTGGTCATCTCGCCCTGGAAGGTTTCCGCTCAACCGTTGCCGTTTATTGATCTGCTCTTTATCAGACCGATAACGGTTGACATTGAAGATTTCACTGTCCGCATTCCTTCACCGGAAGCCCTCATGCTGCACAAACTCATTATTGCCCAGCGCAGGACAGGCCAAGACAGGGAATTCAAGAAAGAGAAGGATCTGCAACAGTGCTCGGTATTGGCAGAGGCCGTAAGGAGTGAAGAAATCCTGCAAATTACCAGTGAGTATCGCTTGTCAAAGGATGCGAGAAAGTTGATGCTAGAATCATGCGCCGCCATCGGTATTCCATTTCAATCACTGGGGTATAAGTGATTTTCTAATCACATGTCTCCATTGACGATCTTGATGAATCCAGACTGAGGCTTTTTGTGGAACGCGCCGGATTGGTTTGGGATGCGCCGATTGACGGCAATAGATGGAGAACTCCACCGCGCTGATCTTCCGGGTAAACCTGATATCGTGCTGTCTCGTTACAAGACGGTCATATTCGTACATGGCTGCTTCTGGCACCGGCACAAGGGCTGCCGATATGCCTACACCCCGAAGAGCAGGACGGATTTCTGGTTGAAGAAGCTCGAATCCAACGTGACTCGCGACCAGTTGGTAAAGGCCGATCTGGAGCAACTGGGCTGGCGGGTTATTACCGTTTGGGAGTGTGAACTTCGGGAACCGGTACAACTGGCCGATCGGCTGAAGGAAATTGGCAGTCTACCATGTAAAGATATTGAGTAACCGTCACAAAAGGAGAAACACATATGAACGTCATCGGAATCAACGGCAGTCCACGGAAGCAATGGAACACGGCCACGCTGGTGGCCAAGGCGCTGGAAGGAGCCGCAGCACTGGGGGCTACAACGGAACAGTTTCATCTTTACGATCTAGACTTTAAGGGGTGCAAGAGCTGCTTTGTCTGCAAAACACGCGGAGGCAACAGTTACGGGAAATGCGTCGTGAATGACGATCTGGCACCTGTGCTGGAAAAAATAGCTGCTGCTGATGCCCTTGTCATCGGTTCGCCGATATACTTCGGTACTGTCACCGGTGAAACGCGCAGCTTTCTCGAACGCCTGCTGTTTCCGTACCTCACTTACACAGTGCCTTACGGAACGTTGTTCCCTAAAAAAATCAAGACCGGTTTCATCTATACCATGAATGTTCCGGAAGAGCGGAGTAAGGAGTTTGGATACGAACATATCTTCAATACCAATGAGCGCTATGTGCAACTGCTCCTTGGCTCTGCCGAGACGTTGTGTGCCTTTGACACCTGCCAAGTTGACGATTATTCAAAGGTGGTGATCGAAAGCTTCGACCCGATTCATAAAGCTAAACGTCGTACTGAGGTATTACCTCTGGAATGTCGACGCGCCTTTGAGTTGGGGCAACGGTTGGCAGGTGCAGAGAACATAGCAGCTTAGTCGTGAAGAGAAGTCGCTCAGTATTGACCCAAATTGCCTGGAAACTACAAAATAGTACAACACTTTAAAATTGTGGACAATTTTCCGTTTGTGGTGCCTGTACTGACACTGGGCACCATATATATAAAATACTAATATAAGCGTAACATACTTAATATACAAGGTAAGTTGTGTTATAGATGCCTTTAAAATCAGATTTGCAGTGGGAAAAATAACGATGAAAGTAGGTGTTGGGTTGAGAAGTATAATTCGGCAAAACAGTCAATGTGCGTAACATACTTATTTTGCTAGATACAGCATGTGTTGTCGGTGTACCGGCGGTGTACCAAATTAATTGATTCTTATGAACTAAAAAAGGCTAACCACTTGAAATGGTTAGCCTTTTTGATTTTAGTGGTGCCCAGGGACGGAATCGAACCGCCGACACGAGGATTTTCAATCCTCTGCTCTACCGACTGAGCTACCTGGGCAAAAGGATTTTTCTTATACCGCGTCGATGTGCCCGTGTCAATAGAAAAGTATGCTTTTTATGGTTTCGCCGCTTCTTGTTGCATTTTTATCGGGACGTAGTTGCAAAATGGTTCCTCTGCCATGTAGTCGCCGTACACGGCGTCTGCCCTGGCCCGGCACCCTCCGCAGACGTTGATGTATTCGCACTGGCCGCATTTCCCTTTGTATGACTTGAAATCGCGCAGGTCTTTGAATAGTTCGGAGTTTTCCCATATTTCCCGGAAAGGGGTTTGCTTGACATTGCCCGCTGTGCGGTGGAAGTAGGAGCATGGCTTTACGTTGCCGAAGCAGTCGATCAGGCAGATGGATTGTGCTGCAATGCACCCTTTGCCGCCTCCGGTGGAAAAGGTCAGTGAGCGACGCTCGAACGTTGTCCCTTCTGCCTTCGCTTTCTGCGGTACGATCCTGTAGTAGTGCGGGGCACAGGTCGGCCGCATCAGGATGTCGTCCTCCATCTTTTCCTGCTGGTAGTGCCAGTCCAGAATCTCCTCGTAATCTTCTTTTGAGATCAGTTCGCTCATGATCTCTTCGCCGCGCCCGGTCGGGACGATCATGAACATGTACCAAGCCGTAGCTCCAAGACCCTTTGCCGTCTTGAACGTGGCGGCAATGTCGGTTTGATTGCGTTTGGTAAAAGAGGAGTTGATCAAAAACTTTTGGTTGTTTCTCCGGAATATTTCTGCCGCCCGTACAACCCCTTCAAAAGAACCGGGCGATTGGCGAAAATTGTCATGAACTTCTGCCGTTGAACCATCGAGTGACAACGAGACCATCTTTATGTCAGCCCGCTTCATGCTCTGGCAGATTTCGTCGGTCACGAGTGAACCATTGGTCGCCATGCACATCCGGAGGCCAAGGGAGGTGCCGTACTCGGCCAGTTCAAAAATATCGGGGCGCAACAGCGGCTCGCCTCCGGAAAGGACAACAACCGGTTTGGAAAAGTCGGCAACATCCTTAAGGAGTTTCTTTCCCTCTGCCGTGGTAAAGTCACCTTCAGAAGATGTCAAGTCAGAGGAACAGCGGCAATGCACACAGTGGAGATTGCATTTTTGTGTGGTTTCCCATGCGATCCATTTCGGAACAAATTTTGTACTCATAATGCTCCCGTACCGTACGTAGTAAGTTATAAGGTATCCTGTTTGTCAAGGGGGTAGTGATGACAGATAAAACAGTCCCCAATTGAAAATCGTACCCGAATGGCTCCGTAAACTCAAGAATATATTCCTTTGCCATGCTCCGCGGAAATTAGAACCGCTATAAACAAGGGCTTGCAATCAAGCTGGACGTATAGTAGTATTACGCTCCCGCCGCTTCTGGCGGCGTTTTACGCACTTTACACCCCCCTCAAGGAGTACTAATACATGCTGAATATCATGCGGAAGAAGAAAAATTCAATTATCATCAAGATCGTCTTTGTTGTCATTGTCCTTTCTTTTGTGGGCACTATGTTTCTGGTATGGGGCATGGGTCGTGACGGGGGAAGCGGGGGTAAAGGGGGGTATGCTGCCAAGGTAAACGGTACGCGAATTTCTCTCGAAGAGTACCAGAATGCGTATCAGCGCGTCAAAGGTATGTACCAGCAGATTTACGGCCAGTCGATTCCCCCCGAGATGGAAAAAATGCTCGGACTAAAAAAAGTTGCACTCGACGGCCTGATTGATAACCTGCTCGCCATGAAAGAGGCCAAGTCACTTGGAATTAAAGTTTCAAAAGACGAGGTTTCCGCTTCAATAGAAGCCATGCCGATGTTTCAGAAAGACGGGAAATTCAGCTTTGATCAATACCAGCAGGTGTTAAAGTCAAACCGCATGACGGCCAAGGATTTTGAGGAGGGGCAGGAAGCGGACGTTACCCTCAGAAAGGTTCGTCAGTCAATCAAGGACAAGGCCGTTGTCACCGATGCAGATGCCCTGGCGCAATACAAAAAAGAACATGACAAGCTGGAGTTGGAGTATGTGGCGTATGCCCCTGCTGATGTGGCAGCGGAGGTTAAGCTGAGCGAGGCAGATCTGAATGATTATCTGCAGAAAAATCCGAATGAATTTAAAACCGCTGAAAAGGTGGCGCTTTTGTATATTCTGCTTGATCCCGCTTCACAGGCAGCAAAAACATCGGTGTCGGAAGATGAAATCCAGACATTTTATCAGAAGAACATCGACCGCTGGCAGGGAAAGGACGGTATTTTGCCTCTGACCGAAGTGAAGGAAAAGGTTAAGGCGGAAGCGATCAAACAGAAGGCGACAAAGCAGCTGTTTGAACAGGCTGCCGATACATTGTATAAAAACATCAAGTCAGGTGACTTGAACCTGATTGCCGGCGCACTGAAACAAAAGGTTCTGGAAACACCACTGTTCGCGGCGAATGCACCCGCTCCATTACTGGTTGGCGAAACGGCGGTGATCAAGAAGGCACTTGAACTGAAACAGGGGGAGCTTGGCGGGCCGGTTGAAACGACCAAGGGGATATATATTATCAAGGCCAAAGAACGCAAAGCGGCAGTTGTGCCGGCGCTGGCTGACATAAGGAACGCTGTTGAGGCAAAGGCGAAGGGTGCCAAAGCGATCGAACTGGCGAAGAAAAAAGCGGAAGATGCCGCAAAACAGTTGTCGTCCAAAGCCCCCCTCAAGACCCAGCCTACCGGAAATTTTGGTTTCTCTGCCAAGGGAGATATTCCCACCATCGGTGCCTCTCCTGAACTGGTAGAAGCTGTTTTCAAGCTCTCGGCTGGGCAGGCTCCTGCCACCCCGTTCAAGGTTGGTAATCGCTGGTACGCTGTTCGGGTAAAAAGCCGCACGGATGCCCTGAAAGCCCAGTTTGATGCAACCAAAAATGAGCTGAAGAGCAAGATGCTCCCCAGGAAACAGGAAGACGCCTTGGCCGAATGGAGCAAGGGGTTGCGGGAAAAAGCCAAAATAGAAATCAATCAGGCGCTGATCGCCGATAAATAGGAGACCGATATGTCAACACTTGTTCTGCAGACCGATTTTCCCGGTTTGAAGCTGTTAGCTCGCGGTAAGGTGCGCGATATTTATGATCTTGGCGAAACCCTGCTATTGGTCACGTCTGATCGCATCTCGGCTTTTGATGTGATAATGAATGAGCCGATTCCTGACAAGGGATTCGTACTGACCCAGATTTCGGCCTTCTGGTTCCGCCAGATGGAAGATATTGTTCCGAACCATATTATTTCTATTGATGTTGGCGACTATCCTGCCGAATGTCAGCCGTACGCCGAAATTCTCGAAGGGCGCTCGATGCTGGTCAAAAAAGCCACGCCTCTGCCGGTCGAATGTATCGTGCGCGGCTATGTTTCCGGTTCGGGGTGGAAGGACTACAAGGCCACCGGTGCAATCAGCGGTATTAAGCTGCCGGCCGGACTAAAAGAGTCAGATCGTCTGCCGGAGCCGATCTTTACCCCCTCTACGAAAGCGGATCTCGGCGCTCACGATGAGACCATCACCTTTGAAAAGATGATGGAAATCTGTGGCCGGGATCTGGCAGAAAAGGCCCGTGATTTTACCCTTAAAATTTATACCCGTGCACGTGACCTGGCAGATAAAAAGGGGATCATAATTGCCGATACCAAGTTCGAGTTTGGCGTGTACGAGGGTGAACTGATTATCATAGATGAGTGCATGACCCCCGATTCAAGCCGGTTCTGGCTGAAGGACGCATACCAACCGGGTGGTCCACAAGCTAGCTTCGATAAACAGTTCTTACGCGATTACCTGGAAACACTTGACTGGGGCAAGTGTGCTCCGGCACCACTGCTGCCGCAGGAAATTCTTGATAAAACAGCCGATAAATACCGTGAGGCGCTGCAGATACTTACCGGGATTACGGTATAGCTTCCTGCCTGAAATGTAGCCGAATTAGTCGAAATAAAGAGTGCTCACAAAAAAAACTAGATACTAAGAAAAGAGGCGGACACTGCAGTTCGGCCTCTTTTTTTATGTCAGAGCCCTTGACAGAGCATGATAGTACGGTAATCTACCGGTAATTGGTTATCATACCCACTACGCGCAGGAGAATTTGAAATGAAACTTGACGAAATCAAGGAAATTGCAAAGCAGCACAATATCAAGGTTGGCAAAATGAAAAAAGCTGAATTGGTGCGGGCCATACAGTTAGCGGAAGGTAACGAGGTCTGCTTTGAAAGCGGCAAGGCTTCTGAATGCGGTCAGAGTGAGTGCCTATGGCGGGTTGACTGCCCCTGATTCAGCTTCCTTGTTCAACGTTCAGCGCAGGGGCGAAGAGTTTTTTCGCCCCTGCACTTGTTTTATCGAGCAGTGCTCGATTTGATAAATGCTCCCAATTCCTTATCGACTTTGGAGATATGGTTCAGCAGCCATTTCAGAAGCATGTTGTTGGTCTCGACTACATGATGGGTGGAAACCCCCTCTGATTTGGTTTCCTCTTCCAGCTTGTTTATCTGTTCTATAAAATATACGTGCTGTGCGTGATGGGCTTCATAGTCCGGATACCGGTGCAGACGCTGGAGTTCTTCCTCGTCACTGAAATGGGTATGTACATACTCGCCAAGAAACGTCTGTAGTTTCTTTAGCTCTTCAACTCCATGCCCTGCTTGGCAGGCCGTCAGTAGCCTGTCAAAACGGAGCAGAAGCTCCTTGTGCTGGTTGTCAATCGCTTCTACGCCGATTGCTAATGATTCTCTCCACTCTATGCCCATACCGTACTCCTCCATTGCCTGATTCAGTTTTCTGTCCTTTTTGATACCGGTCGCTTTCTGGCGTTCGGTTTCTGCTGTTGCTCCTTCAGACGGTCTGCCATAGCCCGCAAGCGGGTGTCAACCAGCTGATAAATAGATCCTTTGGGAAACTTCCCTGTTTTGCCCCGTTTCCCCGCTTTGGTGCCGGTGAGGATTTCAATCCCCTGATCAATTGTTTCTACGCTCCAGATATGAAATTGTCCGGCAGCCACCGCCTGAACGACATCCTCGTGGAGCATGAGGTGGCGTTCGTTCGCTTTCGGGATCATGACCCCCTGCTCTCCGGTGAGCCCCTGGGCGCGGCAGACCGCGAAGGCCCCTTCGATCTTATGATTGACCCCCCCGATCGCCTGGACAATGCCGCGCTGATTGACGCTGCCGGTCACCGCGATCCCCTGTTTGATGGCCACGCCGGAAAGAGCCGATAGGAGCGCGTAAAGTTCGGTGGAAGAGGCGCTGTCCCCCTCTATGCCATCGTAGGACTGCTCGAAACAGATCGACGCTGACAGTGACAGCGGCCGGTCTGATGCAAAGGTTCCCCCCAGATAGCCGGTCAGGATAAGGACCCCCTTGTCATGGATCGGTCCCGAAAGTTTTACTTCACGTTCGATGTTGACCATGCCGTCCTGTCCGGTATAGACAGATGCCGTGATGCGGGTCGGGCGGCCGAAGGTGTGATCTCCGAGGCTGATGACCGACAGACCGTTGATCTGCCCGACCACGGCACCGGAGGTGTCGACCATGATGGTGCCGTCCTCGTAGAGTTCCTGCATCCTCTCTTCGATGCGATTAACGCGATAGAGGCTTTCTTCCGCAGCGGCACGAACGTCGTCGCCACTGATGATGGCACGGCCGGCTTTCGTGGCCCAGAAACTGATTTCACGGATGAAATCGGCGATCTCCATAAACTGGGATGAGAGTTTGGACTGATCGTCAGCCATGCGTGCGGTATGCTCCAGCAGGGCGGCTACACCACTTTTGTGAAATGGCAGTAATCCTTCGCCCCGGCAGTGGCTGGCAACAAACAGAGAATAATCGTGCATTATTTCAGGTGTTCGGGTCACCCGACTGTCAAATTCCGCTTTTACTTTGAAAAACTTGCGATAATCAGGGTCAAGGTGAAAAAGGAGGTAATAAATCCACGGAGTGCCGATCAGCACGATCTTGGCCTGCATTTGAACCGGCTCCGGCTTGAGTGACACCATCGTCATGAAGCGGTACTGCTCCAGCACATCCTCGATTCTGATCTCGCTATTGCGGATGCAACGCTTCAATGAATCCCAGACAAAAGGATTTATCAGTACTTCTCGGGCGTCAATGACCAGATAACCGCCGTTGGCGCGATGCAGGGCGCCAGAACGGATCATCGTGAAGTCGGTAACCGCCACACCGCCGTACTGCATGACATGTTCGATCCTACCGAAGAGGTTGTTATAGGTCGGGTTTGACTCAAACACCACAGGTGCCCCGTCAGTATCCTTGTTATCGACCAGCACATTGACCTGGTAGCGGTCAAAGGTCGGCTCCTGACGCGGCATCTTGATGCCGGGGATCTGAGGTTGGGTTGACTGCGGTTTAAAATCATCCAGGGTGTTCAGTATGTCCTCCTGGACAGAGTCCAGATACTTAAGCACCTTCTCCAGTTCGCCGTATTTTTCTTTCACCGGGTCAAGGCGGTGCCCGAGGCAGGACATCCCGACATCCCGGTCGGCCTGTGCCAGAGCATCCTTCGTGATCTTTTCCTGCTCACGAACCTGACGCAGGACCTCATTCAGCTGTTCTGTCAGCTCCTTCCCCTGTTTCTCCAGCTTCTGCCGCTTCTTTTCGTTGAGGGCATCATATTCTTCCTGGGTATAGTTGCGGCCACTCTTCTGCGGAACGATCACCAGGCCGGAAACCGTTCTCTGTAGTGAGAATCCCACCTTTTCAGCCGCTTTTTCAAGACCCTGAAAAAGGTTGTTTGAAGCTGATTGGTAGTTCTCGAGCAGTTCTGCCCGCTTGGTTTCGTACTCACTGCTTTCAAGCGCTTTAGGGATGTCCTGTCGAAAATCCTCAATCAACTCCTTCATGTCTGCCGCCAGTTCACTCCCTTTCCCGGCAGGAAGATCGAGCGAGATCGCTGAGTCGGAATCCTTGAAATTGTTGACATACACCCAGTCGTGCGGTTGTGGCTCACTCTTGGCGCGTTTACTGAGAATACTGTCGATGGTGGATGTGCGGCCGGTGCCGGTTTCGCCGGATACGTACAGATTGAAGCCGGAGCCTTCAACTCCCAGGCCGAATTCTATTGAACGCAGTGCCCGCTTCTGGCCGATCGCATCATTGAAATCAGGAAGCTCCGTGGTCGTTTCAAAACCGAGAAGGTCGGGATCGCAGTTCCAACGCAGTTTATCGGCAGGTATAAGGCGGCGTTCGGACATCAAGGACTCCTTTTAGTACGCTGGAAGTTGGTATCTACGTTTTGGTGTAGAACAACTTCGATAGCGCACGTATCCAGTGTATCGGGGTGGATTACTGCAAGGCGGCATTGTGTAAAGCGAATGCGGATATGTCAAGCTGAAAGCGAGGCACACGCCTTCGCCACGGCTTCACGGATGTCAGCACGCTCAGGCAGGGTCGCTGCCAGTGCCGGGATATAGCCGCGTTCACGTAGTATCCGGCGTGATGTGGCATAGGTAAGGTCGTAGACCCAGGAAATCTGCAGCAGTTTGAAATCATTGAAACAGGAGATGGTGTCAAGCGGGACGATTGAGCGGGCGTTCAGCGCGGCGATGCACTGTCCGGAGACCGCCCCGGGAAGGTCGTTCAGCCCGAGGGTCGCCGCCGAGGGGCGTTCTTCCGGCGGCAATCCCAGCAGTTCGACAAACACGCGCCAGATATCCAGTTTGTCGGCGTCCCTGATCAGGTTGATATACTGCCTGGTAGGAGACTGGATCCTGGCGGGTGGGGCGAGCATATTATGAAACCGGACCGCCTCCTCGATCAGGATCTGTTCGGCTGGCTCGATACCGGCCAGAATGTTTTCGTCTCGGATAACATCTATGGCAAGACGGGCATGGTTGTCTGAGGCGCTGTCTAGAAACGTGCGCCAGCGCCGGTACTGGGGGAAACGCCCGATGTCGTGGAGCAGGGCTGTCGCCGAGGCTATGAGCGAATCATTCTCCGACAGGTTCTCGCCGGCAGACAACAGCCCCATTACCGCGCATACTTTCCGGGTATGCTCAATCTTTAACTGAATGTTTTTTACGCCTTCTGCATCGGTGACCAGATACGGCTCGACGTAGCGGTCGAACCAGGAGGCAAGAGCATCGAATTGCGATTTTTTCATATCATCATGCCGCCGCGTCAGGATTGAAATCCTCTGTATAATACTGTACCTTGTCGCGAAGTCAATCAATCCCGCGAGGAACCCGATGCAGCTGTCACTTCTTGAGAACTCAGACCCCCGGCCGAGTGTTGAAAACCGTGTGAAAGAGCTTCGCACCCTGCTTGAATACCATAATCGGCGTTACTATCAGTTGGACGATCCGGAGATCAGCGATGCTGAGTATGACGAGTTTTTTCGCGAGCTCACGGCATTGGAGGAGCGCTATCCCGGGTTGGTGACGGCGGAATCTCCGACGCAGCGGGTAGGGGGGGCACCGACCGGTCGCTTCCGGACGATTACGCATCGATTGCCGATGCTTTCCCTCGAAAACGCCACCAATGACGAGGAAATCGTAGCAAAACTGGATGCTCGAGTGAAGAAGGAGCTTGGCCTCGCAGACAGTGCGGCAGTTTCATACATGTGCGAGCCAAAAATGGATGGACTCGCTGTTGAGCTGATCTATGAACAGGGGATATTAACGGTCGCATCAACCCGCGGTGACGGAGTTACCGGTGAAGATGTCACGCAGAATATCCGGACGCTGCGCGGTCTGCCGCAGCGACTGACCGGTGAAGGGGTGCCGGCGCTGCTGGAAGTTCGCGGAGAGGTGTATCTCTCGCTGGATGCCTTCCAAAAAATAAATCGCGATAGAGAGGAAAACGGTGATCCCCCCTTTGTCAACCCGCGCAACGCCGCTGCCGGGTCGCTGCGGCAGCTTGATCCACGCATAACCGCACGCCGGCCGCTTTCACTCTACTGTTATGCGCCGGGAGTTGTTGAAGGTGCCCCGTTTTCATCTCAGCATGAATTTCTGAGCATCGTTGCCGGATGGGGGCTGCCGGTAAATCCGCTGGCCCGTACGGTGAAGGATGTCGAGGGGGCGGTTGCCTACTACAATGAAATGCAGGGGCTGCGGGAATCGCTCCCGTATGAAATTGACGGCACGGTCGTCAAGGTCGATTCGTTTCAGCTGCAGCGTGAACTGGGCGAGAAGAGTCGCTCTCCGTTATGGGCGATCGCCTGTAAATTCCCACCCCGCCAGGCGGAAACACAGTTGGAGGATATTCTGCTTTCGGTCGGCCGCACAGGTGTCATTACGCCGGTTGCCCAGCTCAGTCCGGTCGAGATTTCCGGAGTGACCGTTTCCCGGGCGACGCTGCACAATTGGGACGAACTTGCTGCCAAGGATATCCGGATCGGCGACACCGTCGTGGTTGAGCGGGCCGGCGATGTCATTCCGGCGGTTGTCAGGGTGATCGTCGAACGCCGCAGCGGTTCCGAACGAAGTGTGCCGCCGCCGCAGTCCTGTCCGGAGTGTGGTTCGGCTGTTGTCCGGATTGCCGATGAAGTAGCGCTACGCTGCATGGGAATCTCCTGTCCTCCGCAGATCCGCGAATCGATCAAGCACTTTGCTTCGCGGGGCGCCATGGATATTGAAGGGTTGGGGGAGAAGGTCGTCGAACAACTTCTTTCGCTCGGTCTGGTTCGCACGGTCGCGGATCTCTATCGTCTTACAAAAGATGATTTCATGCGCTTTGAGCGTATGGGTGACAAGCTGGCCTCCAACCTGCTGGCCGCACTGGAGGCCAGTAAAACCTGCGATCTGTCCCGCTATATTTACGCGCTCGGAATCCGTCACGTCGGCGAGCGAACCGCCAAAACCCTGGCTCAGGCATTTGGCAGCCTCGACCATCTTGAAAGGGCAACGGTTGAGGAGTTGATCTCTGTTCGCGATATCGGAGCAACCGTTGCCCAGAGTATTTTTACTTTTTTCAATAACCCCGATAACCGTGCCGTCATTGGCCAGTTGCGGGAATTGGGCGTGTACCCTGCGGCCGTTGCCAAGACGGTTGGTGGTCGGTTGAGCGGCAAGAATTTTGTCTTTACCGGAACACTGACCCGTTTCAGCCGCGACTATGCCAGAAAACTGGTAGAGGATCAGGGAGGGAATGTGGTAGGATCTGTTTCCCGAAAAACGGATTATGTTGTCGCTGGCGATGAAGCTGGCAGCAAGCTTAACAAAGCCCGGGAACTGGGCATCGCTGTTCTTGGCGAGGAAGAGTTTCTGATTCTACTGAACGCGCAGTGACGAGAGGAACTTTTCGTGGAAAAAGTAGCAATGATGATCAAAGCCCGCAGACTTTTCAAGGACATCAGCGACCTGCCGACCATTCCCGTTATTGTGTCCAAGGTTGTTTCCCTGCTTGATGACCATGACGCCGCTCCGGATGATATCGCCGACCTGATTCTCTCCGACCAGGTGTTGGCTGCCAGAGTCATCAGGGTCGTAAACTCTCCGCTGTATCGCACCAACAATTCAATTACATCGGTTAAACGCGCCTTGCTCTTCATCGGCTTCAAGAGCGTGCGCGAAATGATCCTGACCAGTTATTTTGTGGAGGGGTTCAAGCAGAAAGAGCAGCCGTTCGATATGAAGATGTTCTGGATGCACTCTTTCAGCGTAGGGGCGATATCCCGTCGCGTCGCTCGTCTCGTTAATTATCCGGACGCGGAAAAAGCCTGTCTGGTCGGCATTATTCATGACATCGGGAAGGTGTTTCTGGGGCATTACTGCAAGGAAGAGTACGGCCGGATGCTTGACGGTATCAGAAATACCAGTCTCACCACCTACGAAGCAGAATACGAGTGTTTCGGCACGACTCACAGCGAAGTCGGGCTCTGTCTGGCACAACGCTGGAATTTCCCCTCGCTCTACTCCGATATAATCTCCCACCACCACGCTTCGGAAATGGCGTCTGAGGATCCGCTCCTGACGTCGATCGTGGCGCTGGCCGATTTTTACTGCCTGTCGCACGGTACCTCCGACTGTGTCGCGCAGGCAAGCATTCCGGGACAATCGGAAGAAAACGCCTGGACTGTAATCAAGCAGCATGATCCCGTCCTGTTTACCTCCAGTCTGGAACATTTCCTGTCCGGTCTGGACGAAGAGTATGAAGAGATTAACCACGAAGTCGATCTGTTGTTTAATACCATGACAGCCTAGTCAAATCTGGAGGCGTTCCTATGACAGAGCAGCAAGCGGTTACCTGTTCAAAATGCAGTTCGGTGTGGCAGAATCGTGGCACGACCAATTGCTGGAGCGGCGATCCGGACCAGGCGCCCCCCAAGCCGGGCAATTGTCCGTCTGATGTCTATGAAAATGTTGTGCTTGAATCGTTCGACCAGTATCATGGGGTTAGTGAAGACGCGAAGATAGCCTTTGTGGCGGCCAAGGTCGAAGGGCTCTGCTATCAGCCGGTTCCGGGGAGTGATGCCGTCAATGCCCGCTGGACACGGGTGGAGGATACGATCGCCTTTGCATCGCTGATGGGATACAGAAAAATCGGCATTGCGACCTGCATCGGTCTGCTGGACGAGACCGAGCGGCTGTCAAAAATTCTGACGGCTCAAGGGTTTGAAGCGGTCAGCGTCTGCTGCAAGACGGGGAGTGTCGACAAGATGGAACTGGGGCTGGATGAAACGGACAAAGTCAGACCAGGTACGTTCGAGCCGGCCTGCAATCCGATCGCCCAGGCGGAAATATGCAACCGGTTGGGGACCGACATGAACGTTGTTGTTGGCCTCTGCATCGGCCATGATATGCTCTTCAACAAGCACTCCAAGGCTCCGGTCACGACCCTGGTTGTTAAAGACCGCGTCACCGGGCATAACCCGGCCGCGGTGCTGTACGGGCAGAATTTTTATTACAAGCGGCTGCTGACGCAGAAGGTGCTGACCGGTACCGAATAGCGGGGCTTATGCGTGCTTCCTGCACGTGGCGACGAACGTCGCCGCGATGTTCCGGTCGCTGCCGAAATGCAGATGGATATATGATGCAAGGCAGTTCCGTATCCGGAACCCCTCCAGACCAAGCGCCTCTCCCCGTCGTGACACCCGGTAATAACGCTCGACCTTTTCCGGCATCGTGCCGATCTCCGAATAATGAAATTCATGTCCCCGGACGACAGCTCCTTTGGCGCCGATACTGGCATCTCCGGTCAGCTCTACCTGTCGGTACCCAAGCGCCTTGCGGCGTGGCAGCATCCGGCAGCGTACCGGGAAAATCCCCACGAAATCTGCTGACGACTGATCGTCAGATGCGTCAATTCCCTCGGTGAGATAGACAAAGCCGCCACACTCTGCGTACACCGGCACATCCCCCGCTACGGCCACCAGGATAGCCTTCTTCATATGTTCGTTTTCAGCCAGCCGCCCGGCATACAGTTCGGGGTAGCCCCCCGGCAGATAGATGCCGTGGATACCGGCCGGCAGGGCGGCATCGCTCAGCGGTGAAAAAAAGGCGAGCTCTGCTCCGGCATCCTCCAGCAGCCGCAGATTATCCTCATACATAAAGCAGAATGCGGCATCGCGGGCCACTGCAATTTTGACCAGTGGTTCGTCGCAGGAGAACGACTGCCTGCTCTCCGCTGGCTGAGCGAAATCGAATCCCAGCCCAGCCAGTCGGTCCAGGTCGAGGCAGCGTTCCGCCATATCCGCCAGCCGCCCGATAAATTGGTCAGGCAGTGGGTTATCAAGAGCGGTTACCAGGCCAAGGTGGCGCGAGGGGATGGCAAACGCCTCGTCGCGGGGGATGCAGCCAAAGCAGAAAATTTCAGGGCAATGGGAGGTAAGAGCTTCCCTGAGTAGCGCGGCATGACTTTCACTCCCGACGTTGTTAAAGATGACGCCGGCCAGCCTGACCTGCGGGTCAAAACCGGCAAAACCTTTAACCAGCGCCGCGGCACTGGCGGCCATGCCGCGGGCATTGACAACCAGAACAACCGGCGCTCCCGTTATGGCGGCAATCTGGGCGCTGCTCCCTTCTCTGCTGGATGCGCCAATGCCATCAAAAAGCCCCATGGCCCCTTCGATGATGGCGATTGCCTGACCGGTCAGGCGTGCCTGGAACGTCTCGCGCACAAATTCCTCACCGCACATCCAGCCATCAAGGTTAATCGAAGGGCGACCAGTTACCAGCTCATGATATCCGGGATCGATAAAATCCGGGCCGCATTTGAATGGCGCAACCATCATACAACGCCGCGCCAGCGCCGCCATGATCGCGAGACTGACCGTGGTCTTGCCGCTACCGCTCTGCGGAGCGGATATCAGGAAACCATTCATGTGCCTCACCGCAGCGATCTTCTCGTGCCGCCGTATTGAAAAAACGCAATCAGATGGAACTCTTCCTTGTCATACCCCTTGGGGAATCCCCCCACCGGACCGATGGCCCGCAGGGTGCGCAGCACCTCTTCGTCGAGTATCCGGGCACCGGAACTCTGCAGTTGCTGGATCTTGGTGACTTCACCCTTGCGGTTGAAGGTGATCCGGACCGGAGTGATCCCTTCAATGCCATTCATGGCGGCTTCCTGCGGATAGCGCCAGACGCCGTAGACCGCGCCTTCGAAGCGGCGCAGGAATGAACCGAACACGATGTCATCGCTGTTCAGAAAGCGGGTATCCCCCTCGGCGATGTCGTTCTCAAACTTGCGCCGATAGTTCTCTTCCAGTTTTGCCATACGGCTGGCCCCCGGGAACAGCTGCTGTGCGGATTGCGCTTGCGGTGCAGTCTGCTGTTTTGGTTTCAGCAGGCTGGCGGTTGAAGAGCCGGGAGCGACGGGAGGCTGGCTGGGAACGGCCTGTGACGGCCGAGCCGGCTTGGCTGTCGCTGAAGATTGCCGTTCAGAGTCTGGCGTGGGCTGTTTTTTTAACGGTTGGGCATCTCGTGGCGCATTGCCGCGCGGCGCACTCTCCCTGGGGACTCTGGCCTGCTGCTCAGAACGGCGCTTCGTTACCTGCTGCCGTGGTTCAGGGGGGTGTTTTGGTTCCGGCATCTGTTGCAGGTCGACAAAAACCGGCTCCTTGGAAGGTTCTGGTGGTGCCGGCGGAAAATAATAGAGCGCGGCAAACACTCCCAAATGAAGAAGGAGAGAGAGGCAGATTAAATAGAGAAACGTTTTTTCGATATATCGATCAGTCATGGGATACGGTCATTCCGGTCTGTGGGGTAGCTGGTATGGAGATTCATGGGGCTGAAGATACCTGAATCGTCTCCTGTGTATACTCGCGGTGAGGACCTTGCTGTGTGCTGGTTTCCGTACGCAGGAACGAGAGTATCTCTTTCAGGCTTTCCAGGATAGCGTGTTCGCTCTTGGGAAATTCCTTCGGGTCGAGTTCAAGAGTAACCGTGCTTTGGTACTCTGTGTTGCGAAGGTGATTAAGAAATCGGGTCAGCGGCAGGATCCCGTGCCCCGGAAGCAGGTGCTCGCGATCATGCCCATAGTCGGAAAAATGGATATTAAGAATGCGGTCAGAGTCGTAACAGAGAAAAAAATCATTGATGAAATTTGTTTTTCCCGACCCCATATGAGTACAGTCGAATGTCATGTACAGATTATGATCCCGGATAAAGTCAACCAACCGCTGCGTGTTGGAGAGGATATGGGGGTTTATCTTCCACTTTCCAACCCATGGCATGTTTTCCATGGCAATGGCCACATTCCCGCCCAATCCAAGCTCCTTCTGATAGTCATGTATGCTGTAGAGCCAGCGCCAGAAGCCGAGCTCCAACCCCATCCAGGATGGGGGGTGGAAATTAACCAGCGGGATGTCACATTCCGCCGCTAATGCTACGGAACGTTTGAGTGATCCGATTGCTCCCCCCCAACCATCCAGTTCCATAAACGGGGAATGGATGGAATGGATCGTCGCGATTTCTTGCAGCGAACGTATCAGCTTGCCCGGGTTAACATGCTGAAAATCACGGTTGATGATCAGCTCAACCCCATCAAATCCGGATTCGGTCGCCAGTTCAAATACCCTCTGCAGCGGCAGGGTAAACAGACTTCCGGTTGAAAGCGATAAAATCATGGCCCGCTACTCCTCCATCCCGGAGAAAATAATTGCAACGTGCCGCTGGATCGCTGCGACGGACGTCAGCGCCGTTTTCAGAGCGTGGCGCTGTTCGGCCGTCAGTTTGTCAGGATTGAGCAGTAACGACAGTTCGTTATGCTCACCGATGTTGAAGGCCTGTTCGTTGCGAAGGCGCAATTCGTGCACGCAATGCCAGGTTGCGAGCATCTTTTCAGCCAGCTCGACATCCAGTTCGCGTCGCTCCAGCAGATCGAGGATTCTGTCACAACTACTCGCGGCGCTGCTCTCCTTGATCAGTGCCAGTGCGGACAGGGCGGCAGAAAGGGGCAACAGGCCATGATCAAGAAGACGAAACAGTCCGCGTCCGGCACCGCTTCCCTCCAGCTTCAATCCCCCCATCATCCCGAGGCCGTTTGACAGCGATTCCATTCTCTCAATCAGATTGGCCTGAGCAGCTCGACTACCCCTCAGGATGGTGGTCGTCATTTCCTTCAGTTCCTGAGCAAGCCCCATACCCGGGGTCAGGCAGTTTTGGTCTGCCAGGCGCAAAATAGCAATCAAGCCATCAGTTGTCGCATGGTGCAGTGCATCATGGCAGCGTTGCCGCCATTCGGTGATGCTGCCGCGCCATGCGGGGTTGCGCGGGGAGATGACCGGATCGATAGCCAGCCCGATCGCTTCGAATTCGGCATGCAGCGTATGCCCGTACAGATTGATGGTCTCGAGTTGAGAAGCGGCAGCCTCTTCATGCACGAGTAGCAGTTGTAACTGGCAGAACGGCGAATATTCACTGCGTCCTGCCGGTCCGAGTGCCACCAAGGCCATCTTCGGCAGATGCCGGGCAAACAGTCCGAGCTGATCAGCGGCGTGGGCCATGAGGACGGTACTGAGCCTTTTCATGAACTCCATGCTTCTCTGGTAGAACGCGGGGGCGGAATGAAAGGCGTTCATATGCTGATACAGTACGGCATAATATTCGGCGGTCAGCTCTTTCAGACGGGGTGTCGGAGGGGCCGCATCGACCTCTTCGAGCAGGGTGTCCAACTGTCCGAGGAGTGTCAGATGTGTTTCTGCAAGCGTATCGAGCGCAGCCAGACTCCCGGAAAACACGGCCTCAGCGCTGCCGTTGCGATCTGAGGCTGCCCGGTCCAGCAGCGCCTGCCGATATGCGGCGGCAAAATCATCAACCGCTCGCCAGGCGGTGACGTTCCCCCCCTTGGCAGAAAGTAGAAAGTTCATCAGTTCTCCGGACAGTCATGCACATCCCGGCTTACAAAGAGCCGGATGGCTGCGGATGGCGGTGCTGTCAGTAATGAGGTGACGATCATGACGACCATGACGAGTGGCGCACCGATAAACGCGGAGGATGTGAGGGGGAACAGGTGTGAGATAAACGGTACGCTGTCACCGGCCAAAAATGGAGCAAAACTGATGAGCAGCCCGGCCAGCATGCCGCAGAT
>Ga0209430_1000921_pt1 | contig 24697 bp, 21 predicted proteins | sample BarGraIncub1133A_FD_184504 | JGI IMG/M metagenome (GOLD analysis project Ga0209430, IMG submission 184504) | Arctic peat soil microbial communities from Barrow, Alaska - Barrow Graham LP Incubations 11-33A (SPAdes) (version 2) | ecosystem: Environmental > Terrestrial > Soil > Wetlands > Peat... | reverse complement strand
AGCTTGTACATCAGCAAGATCCATGTTTTTTAAATTAACCTTATTTGCTTCCAAAATTGCTTTGACCTGACCTGCTGTTGCTTTAATTTCAGCTCTTATAGACTTTACCTCTAATCTTAAAGCTTTAAGACTGGTTTTTTGTTCAGCAGTTAGTTTGGATTCACTTAATTTTATAGTAGCAATTTTACCTTGTAGCTGTGTTACTAGTAACTTGTTTTGTTCACGTAAAGCCAAATTTTCTTCCCTATTTGATTTACGTTCAGTCCTTAAAGGTGTTACCTGTGCCTTGAATTCACTTCTCTGTACTTTTTTCTCAGCATTAACCTGTGTAGTCTGTGTAGAACTGTCAGTTGCTGACTGCTGCGTAGCAAATATTGCTGTTGACATCACTGATACCAATGACACTGTGAGAATTAGGGTAATAAGTTTCTTCATAAAGCCTCCTTGAAAAATTTAATAACTTCTATGTCAAGTATAATGAAGTTGGTTCTGTGAAAACAACGGAAGAATTGTGGCAAAGCTGTGGCAAGATCATTTTATATGTTAATTATACAGAACATTCGTGATAAGATTATACTAGGGTGATGATAATGAGTAAATTGATTTATGTTGCAGATGATGAATTGAATATTAGAGAACTAATAAAATCCTTCCTGCTAAATGAAGGATATCGGGTTAAAACTTTTTCAAATGGAGATGACCTCTATAGTGAGTTTGTTGATAACCCATCCGATTTAGTTGTTTTAGATATAATGATGCCGGGAACAGATGGGTTGTCCTTATGTGGTAAAATCAGGGCTATTAGCAATATACCAATCATAATTGTATCTGCGAAAGATAGTGAAATTGATAGGATAACAGGTATTTCTATTGGTAGTGATGATTATTTAACCAAGCCTTTTTCTCCAATTGAGCTGATTGTTAGAATCAAAGCAATATTTAGAAGAATTGTAATGGAAAAGACCTCAGAGCAGCAAAATGAAATTATAAGCTTTTCTGATTTGACTGTTAACGTAAGCAAGAGAAGTGTACTCTGTAAAGGAAAGCCTGTAGAGATCACTCCTACAGAGTTCCTTCTAACTACGTATCTTATCAGAAATAAGGATAAGGCCGTAAGCAGGGAGGAACTATTGAAGAATGTGTGGAAATTTGATTTTGATGCTGATACAAGAGCTACTGATGATGTAATTAAAAGACTGAGAAAGAAACTGATTGCTTGTAAGAGCAATATTAAAATTGAATCTGTATGGGGCTTTGGCTTCAAGATAACGGAGAGTGATGCTAATGAAAAAGATTAAATACAAAATAGCCATTCCTTATATGATAATTATTATAGTCATTCCTCTGATTACAATGCTGATTTTCAATATAATTATGCGATCTTATATATTAAAAACATCAAATGAAGATTTGAAAGATTCGATAGAGGCAACAAACTATTTAGTTAAGCAGCAGGTGAACAGCAACCTAGTTTCTAAGCAAAGTCAGGAGAAATTGGTGACTTCTTTGCCAAAGCTTAGGGCTACTCTAAAAACATCAAAGATAGCCACAAAAACAGAAATTATTGTATTAAGCAATCAGGGAAAACTTATTTATCCAAAATCCTTTTCAGAGGACTCATTCTTAAATAACAACATAATTGATCAAGTTAAAATAGTAGAATTTGTCAAAAATGGAAACACACAGCAAATAAAGGTAGATAATAAAAAATATCTTCTGGCAAAAAACTCCACAAAACAATTAGCGTTTAAACTAATATATATATTATCTATGGATGATGCAAATGGTTTAATAAAAATTATAAATGTAATACTCATTAGCATTTTGGCTATTGCCACTCTTGTGAGCTTATTTATATCTTTACTTATTTCAAATAGTATTTCAAAGCCGATTAAAAAAATAAATGATATCGCAAATAAGATAGGGTATGGAGAGTTTGTATCTATGGAACCAATAACTTCATCGAAGGAAATATTTGAGCTTTCTAATAGTATGAATTCTATGTCTCAAAGTTTACACCAGTCTGAAAATTCTCAGAGAACTTTCTTGCAAAATGCTTCTCATGAGCTTAGAACACCACTTATGTCAGTGCAGGGATATGCAGAAGGTATAATGAAAGGCGTGTTTCCTGATAATGTGCAGGCTGCGAAAATAATATGTGAGGAAAGTAAACGGCTAACTTCGTTGGTTGAACAGTTATTGGTTCTTTCTAGAATAGAAAATAATACTTATACTGTAAATATGTGTAGGACGAATTTGAACAATATTATGAAAGACTACATTCAAAGAATAAATGGATTGGCAATAAAAAGTGAAAAACAGCTTACTTTAAAGGAAGAAAATAATCAAATTTCAGTTAGCGTTGATGAAGAGCTATTATCACAGGCTGTTGTGAATATAGCATCAAATAGCATCAGATTTGCAAAAAACAAGGTTGATATAATCATTTATAGAGATAATATTAATGCATATATAAAAATTAGCGATGACGGATGTGGAATAGAAAAAGAGGACTTACCGCATATTTTCGATAGATTTTATAAAGGTAAAGGTGGAAATTTTGGGCTTGGCCTTTCAATAGCAAAGTCTTCAATTAATGCTATGAAGGGAAATATCACAGTATGCAATACTGATGTGGGAGCAGAATTTCTGATTAAACTGCCGATATCTTGAAATATAGAAACATTTCATCTGAATCATACAACAGTTTATGTTGAATTATAATTTTCTCTAAGTTATAATTTAATAGTTGATTTAAAACTTTATTCAAATATATGTAAAATCAAAGATACCTATTTAATTATAATTAAAAGTTAATACTTGTATTTGGTAGACAGGAGGATTATATAATGACAGTAAGAGTAGTTGTAGGAACTCAATGGGGTGACGAAGGCAAGGGAAAGTATATTGACATGCTTGCAGAGCAGTCAGATATAGTTGTAAGGTTTTCTGGTGGAAACAATGCAGGACATACTATTGTTACAAATGGTATTAAATATGCATTGCATCTGATACCATCTGGAATACTTCATACAGATAAAGCATGTATTATCGGAAATGGAGTTGTAGTTGACCCAGCTGTTTTACTTGATGAAATGAAAGGCTTAAATGATAGAGGAATAACAACTGACCACCTTTTAATAAGTGATAGGGCACATGTGATAATGCCTTATCATATAGGATTGGATGAACTTCAAGAGAATTTTAGAGGAGAAAATAGCATTGGAACAACAAAAAGGGGTATAGGACCTTGTTATGCAGATAAGATTGAGCGCTCTGGTATTAGAATGTGTGACTTGATAGATAAGGAAGAATTTATTAAAAAAGTAAAAGCTAATTTGGAGTTGAAAAACCTTATAATAGAAAAAGTATATGGGGGGAAACCATACCAAGCTGAGCCTATTATAGAGGAATATTTAGGTTATGCTGAGCAGCTAAAGAGATATATTACTGATACTACTAGCATTTTGGCAGATGCAATAGATGATGGAAAAAATATTTTGTTTGAGGGTGCACAGGCTAACTTCTTGGATATTGATTTTGGAACATATCCATACGTTACATCTTCAAATCCAATTGCAGGTGGAGTCTGTACTGGTTCTGGAATTGGTCCGACATATATTAATGAGGTTTATGGAGTTCTCAAAGCCTATACCTCAAGGGTTGGAGCTGGCCCATTCCCTACAGAACAAAATAATGAAATAGGCGATACTATAAGAGAACTGGGCTTTGAATATGGTACAACTACAGGAAGACCTAGAAGATGTGGTTGGCTTGATACTGTTATGATTAAATATGCTACAAAAATAAATGGATTAACGGCCTTGGCAATAAACCACGTAGACACCATTGGGAAGCTCAAGGAGATAAAACTTTGTGTTGGCTATAACAAGGATGGACAGACTATAAAAACCTTCCCAGCAAGCTTAAATGAGCTTGCAAAGTGCAAACCTATTTATGAAGTGTTCGAACCTTGGAATGAAGACATTTCAAATATTAAATGTTTTGATGAGTTGCCACGTAACGCTAAAAAATATCTAAATAGGATAGAAGAGCTTGTCGGAGTTAAAATTGGCCTAGTAGGAGTAGGAAAAGACAGAGAACAGATAATAGTAAAATAAATCCATTATTGTTTATTATAGTTTCTAAAATGTAAAATATAGTGGCAAATGCAACTATATTTTACATTGTTTTGAACTTATTGAGCATTTCTAATGTATTTTTTTAAAATATGTTGACAAACTAGTGTTTATTAAGTATTATCTATACTTGTGGTCAAAAAAACCACAAAATACGATCCATTAGCTCAGTTGGTAGAGCACTTGACTTTTAATCAAGGTGTCCGCAGTTCGACCCTGCGATGGGTCACCATAAAACCTTTAAACAGCAAGAGTTTAAAGGCTTTTTAGACAGATACACTGCATAAAAGATATGTTAAAAAAAGATTTAGAAATTGCTTGACATTTTGTACAACCCTAAGTACAATATACTTTGTCGGTTGGCGAAAGTCAGACGAAGCTTTAAAATGGCCCATTGGTCAAGAGGTTAAGACACCGCCCTTTCACGGCGATAACAGGGGTTCAATTCCCCTATGGGTCACCATTATAATTTTAAAATGGCCCGGTAGTTCAGTTGGTTAGAATGCCAGCCTGTCACGCTGGAGGTCGACGGTTCGAGCCCGTTCCGGGTCGCCATTTTCTAATTATATATATACGCTGGTGTAGCTCAGCAGGTAGAGCAGCTGACTTGTAATCATAGTCAGAAAATTCCAGTAATAAAGCAGTTACTAATGACCTTGTAAACCTTATGTTTACAAGGTTTTTTATTATTTTATGACAATCAAGGAACAGATGATTTACTATCAAATGGAGGTAATCATCTGTATGGCTTTAGTACTCAAAATTAATCAGAAACACAATAATGTAACAATGAAATCTGCCTTTGAGGAATTTATTAGATTTACTAATTCAAAAAACAGGTCAGAAAAGACAGTACAAAATTACAGGAATGAATTTTACAAGTTTATGAGATGGTGTGGAGAGGATAGTGACATCAGCAGCATAGACTCTGATACTATCATTAGCTACATTGAATAAGTCAAGTCTCAAGGCACAAGGAAGCCTGTTTCCATCAATACAGCTTTAAGGCATCTAAAGGCAATCTTTAATTACTGGTTTATGGAAAAGAATTACTTTCCAACTTTTAAATTCCACATATTAGAGGTACAGGAAGAGCCTAAAGAGGTTTACACCATGACAGGGATGGAAACTCTCACTTATTCAGACACACTTATGCAAAGAATTGGATTATGAAAGGTGGAGATAGTATTAAGCTTATGCATATCTTAGGGCATAGCAGTATGGATATGGTAGAACATTATGCCAATCTCTATGGGCATGACCTTCATGTTGGATTTGAGGACTATGACCTACTGACAAGTATTGCAAAGAGTAATACCAAGCTAACAGTCACCCATAAAAAGAAGATATAACAGCCAATATCAGAGAGAATTAAAACCCCTCTCTTTTTTAATGCATTATTTGCCATTTACAGCCTGTATAAGCACTTGCAAATACTACCTAGTAAAGAGGTACACCTGCAAAGAGAATGGTGCTTATTCACACTAGAAACAGGCAGATACATGGTTGTATTGTTTGAGAGCGTGTAAGGCAAAGGACAAGATAAAAATGGTATCAAGCATAGGAGCATCAAGGTAGGAAGTAGAGTTGATTTACAGTGGAAGAGTAACAGATTACATATGGTTTACCACAGATAAATTCAGTATTATTAGGAGCAATATACCAATTTGGATTTTATGAAACTTTTGGATTAAATGTTCCCTTGAATTTTTTACAGTATTTTAAGTGATATTCTTTACTTCAAAGTTATTCAATATCTAACACAGTAAATCAACATCCCTATAGCTATCTAAAAGTCAAAATAGTTTGCAACCCACTGCAATAAATATTTCACATCACCCATAGAATGAAGTGAGCAAGTATAAATAGTCTATTTCCCATTTTCATAAAATCCTTGTATAGGTTCATTACCAACCTGAACTGAAAGTTGACTTTTAGGGTATATAACTCTAGTACTTGGAAATAGCAATTTAGGGTCTATATTTGGAGTTAGAAATTTAGGGTCTATATTTGGATTACCTGGAATTAGCATTTTAGGATCTATATTTGGATTACCTAAAATTAGCATTTTAGGGTCACAATAACTATATTTTTTATTATTAAGGATGTCTTCATCAGTTCTTTTAAAACTCTCTATTCCTTTATTGGGATTATTTGTGCTATCAATTGATTTGGCAATACTTTCCAATGGTGAACAAATAAAATTTAAAGTAGCAAATAAAATAACAAAAAATAACAATTTTATTTTTTTCATAGTTTTCCCCTCCATAATTTTCCTTCAAATGTATTAGACACTAAAAACTATAAATAAGTTCCAATTTATTATAAAAAATATTATTCATATTTCAATAAATTTATCACCTTTATGCCCCAACTTTACCGACCTATCTAATACTTTCATTAATCACTATTAGAAGTTTATTTATAAACTATAATACCATATATTGGCTAAAAAGTCTTGTATTATACAGATATCATTAACTTTAAGTACATGTTATTATAGACAAGCAGTTGAGACAATCATCTGCTTAATATGACATGAAAACTATCTGTTTAGATGGTCAAAAGCAGTAAAATAGCATGTTTTCATGCTGGTGTAGCCCAGCAGGTGGAGCAGCTGACTTGTAATCATAGTCAGAAAATTCCAGTAATAAATCAGTTACTAATGACCTTGTAAACCTTATGTTTACAAGGTCATTTATTATTCTCAGTTTCCTTTCAATCTTCAATGACCTTAATATTGGCGTCAAAAAAATGGAGGGGGACTACTCTCCATTAACAGGAAAGAATAAATCGTCTGTACTCTGAGGGTGTTGTGTTTTCAATACTTTTGAAAACTTTACTAAAATAAAACTGATCTGTGAAACCTGATAATTCAGCGATTGTTCCAATTAAAAGGTCTGGACGATCCTTTAGTAATTGCTTGGCTTTGCTTATTTTGATATTTATAAGAAAATCATTATATGTGCAAGTTTTATACTTTTTAAAAATCTTGCTTAGGTAGGGTTGACTAATTGAAAAATGAGTGCATACAGCTGAAATAGATATATCCTGTGTCAGGTTATTTTTCATATACTCTTCAATATCATAAACCATTTTTTCACTAACACTCGTAGATCGATTGCAATCTATAATGTCTGCCAAATTTTTAACGATTTTTAAATTCTTATTATTAATTTTAATATATAAAGAATTTAATAAATCTAAAAATTTTGTTGGATGGACTGGCTTTAAAATGTAATCTTCAACACCATAAATAAAAGCTTCCCTTACATATTCAAAATCATCAAAGCCACTCACCACAATTACTACAATATCTTTATAATTATTTGAAAGATATTTAATGAGTTCTATTCCGCTTTTACCAGGCATTCTAATATCTGTAAAAATTATATCTGGTTTGTTCTTAGGCAAATTCTCAATACACTTATCGACGCTGTATTCTTCGGAAATAACTGTAAACTCTGTGGTCTTATTTATGATCCTTTTAATTGAACTTATTATTGATGGCTCATCATCTACTATTGTAACTTTATACATATAACTTTCACCTCTCACTAAAATCTATAAATAATGTTACTGTTGTACCCCCAAATTTATTTCGGGTAATCTCATAGGCGCTTTTTTCTCCAAAATGTAGGTGCAACCGTAAAATAGTTCCTAGTAAACCCATTCCGCCAAATTTAATATTTTGTAATATTTCAAATCCATCTGAAACCTTAGTGTAATAATAAAAATCATTATATATACTTTGTTTTGTATCTTCATCAATACCTATACCATTGTCAGATATTTTTATATACATAATACTATCGATCAAACCGCAGCAAATATCAATATAAATATTTTCGGTTTTTAGAAGACTATATTTTATTGCGTTTTCTACTATCGGCTGGATCGTAAGCTTGGGAAGTTTTATTGAAAGAATATCCTCATCATAATTTATAGAATAATTTATTCTATGCTTATACCTATACTTCATTAAGGCCATATAGGCAGTTATATTTATAAATTCATCCTTTGCTGACACAATACTATCTGAATAATTACCAGCATATCTTAAAATTTCAGAAAGATTATAGCATGCATCTGCAGCCTGCTTGCTTTCACCTTCTTCGCACATATTTGCAATACTTCCTAGTGTATTATAAAGAAAATGTGGGCCTATTTGTGACTGCAAAACATCAAAGGCTGCTTTAGTTTGTAATTTTTGAGTAGCAATTTCTTTGTTCATAGAGGTTTTTAATCTGTTAGCCATTTCATAAAAGGTGTGGTTGATTAAATCAGCCTCATAACTTCCTGACACTTGATCTGTAAAATCAGATAAGTTATTTATATCTATGAGTGTTATTTTCTTAACTAATTTGTTAATTGGCTTAGTTATAGTCTTTGTCATAATAAGAATTGTTATATATGATAAAACTGCTGCAATAAATAGTACTAAGAGTAAAGTTATTTGAAAATATTTATTAGATTGCAGCAACAACTTTTTTGGAAGTAATAGTACTATTTTTAAATCGGTATAGTTGGAGTCGCTAATTGAAAGCATATCTGTTTTTGATTCAATAGTTTTATAGGAATAGCTTTGTATACTTTTAATAATTGTTTTTATTTTTTGATTATATTGCGCTGAATCAGTTGTTGTATTCAAATTTGTGTAAAATACATCTTTGTTTATATCTATCAATGCCATATAAAGATTATTACCATTCCATTGGTTTTTACATATGTTTTGAAGCACATTTACATTTTGCTGAATTTCTATATAGCCTAAAATTTCAGTGCCATTCTTAATGGCTTTTACTAAAGATATAACATCAATTGGATATGATAAACTCCAAGGGTCTTTGTGGGGTTTAACTAAGAATCTTCTGCCATTTACCACAGAAACATTGTTATACCACTTTGAATTTTTAACGATATCAATAATTTTTTCTCTAGAAATATCAATATTATTTGTGGACACTGCAAAGCCATCATTAGTGAAAATACTTATTCTATAAATGTCAAATTTGTTTATATAATTTTGGTTTAATATACTCCGTATAGTTTGCCTATTTTTTGAAGTATCTAGAGGTGAACTTTTAAGTGCATGTAAGAGCTCTTTGTTTATTGCAATATCTATCGCTGTAGAATCCATCATACGTAGAGTTGTATCAACTTGATTAGTTGTGTTTTTAGAAAATTGTTCTAAATTATACTTAGCATTTGACTTTAACATATTAGTATTATAGATACTCAAAATAATGTCTGCAAATATAATAATGCATATTATGAGGATAAAATAAGTTGTTAATAATTTAGTAGAAAGCAGCTTTTTCATAACACTCCCTTAATTAATAATAGAAGTAAATATCAAGCCAAATCATAAATAGTTTAGCTATAAAGTATCATATTTTTTTATAAATTCAAAGTATTGGTTTTGTATTTTGGTTTTGTATTTTACATATAGTTGTTTGGATTATATATTCTGATCAAACTACAATTACATTATAATAGAGTTGTACTTGAGGAAAGCATTATGGAAGAGTAGGTTTGTCAATGGAGTATGGCGTTATAAAATAAAAGTTATTTCATGTGCAAAGAAGGGGATTTTATATGCCAGAATTACTTAGATTAGAAAACATAGTGAAAACCTTTCCTGGCGTACTGGCCTTATCAGATATGGATTTTAGCCTTTACTCTGGCGAAATTCATGCTATATGTGGTGAAAATGGTGCAGGAAAATCAACACTAATGAAGGTTGTTACAGGTGTATATAAACCGGATTCCGGTTTTATATATGTTAATGGTGAAAATCAAAACTTTAATAATCCAAATCAATCATTTGCAAAGGGTATATCAATTATTTATCAAGAGACAAGCTTATTTGAGGAAATGACCGTTTTAGAAAATCTGTTTTTAGGTCATGAAAAGCAAAAAAAGGTAATGGGATTTTTACCTGTTTTAGACTACTATACTATGGAACAGGATGTAAAAAGAATTTTTAAAATGCTTAACACAAAAATTGATTTGTCTACGAAAATTAAAGAATTGGGAATGGCACAAAAACAAATGGTGGAGATTGCAAAGGCACTAACCTTTGACAGCAAAATTCTTATTTTAGACGAACCTACAGCATCTCTGACTCAAAGAGAGGTTGATGCTTTATTTGAAATAATTAGAAAACTTCGCACAAATGGAGTTGGCATTGTATATATAAGCCATCGTTTGGAAGAAATTTTTGAAGTGTGTGACCGAGTAACTGTTATTAGGGATGGAAAATATATCTCCACCAAAAATGTTAATGAAACCAATAAAGATGCTTTAGTAGCTGATATGGTTGGTCGCAGCATGAATAATTATTATCCAAAGACTGAAACAGAGATTGGTAATGAGCTGTTAAGAGTTGAAGGACTTAATGTAAGTGGCTTGCTTGAAAACATTTCCTTTAATATTCAAAAGGGTGAAATAGTCGGATTTGCAGGCCTGGCAGGGTCAGGACGTACTGAATTAGCACAGGCACTATGTGGGTTTATAAAAAAGTCCTCTGGTAAAGTTTATATTGATGGAAAGAAACAGAAGATAGACAATTACAACCAAGCTATGGATTGCGGACTTGTATATGTTTCGGAAGATCGTGCAAAATACGGACTTGTAGTGGATATGAGCATTAAAGATAATATTACTATGCCTCAGTTAAAAAAATATTCCAAAAGATCATTTATAGATGTTAATAAAGAGAAAGTAACTGCAGAAAAATATATTAATGAGGTTGGAATTAAAGCCCCTGATTCAGACTTTTTAGTTGCAAATCTTTCAGGTGGTAATCAACAAAAAGTTTCTGTATCTAAGGCGTTAGCACTTGGCCCAAAGCTTATGATACTTGACGAACCAACACGTGGAGTAGATGTTAATGCAAAGGCTGAGATTCATAAAATTATTTCAGAGCTAACTGCAAAGCATCTAACAATATTTATGATTAGTAGCGAATTACCAGAACTTTTAGGGATGTGCGATAGAATATATGTTATGAAATATGGTAGAATAGCTGGCTGCTTTAACCGTGCGGAAGCTACGCAAGAGGGGATTTTAAAACTAGCTTTAGAGATAAAGGAAGGATAAGTGGATGGATGATATGAAGAATAAATCGAAATTTGAATCCACTGAAAATACAGGGTTTAATTTCAAAAAGTTTTTAGTTACGGAAACATATTTAGCAATATTTCTAATTGTTGTACTTGTTTTTTTAAGTATACTTACAAAAGGATTCTTTTCTTTAAATAATGTAATGAGTATTTTAAACAGATTCAGTTATGTTTTAATTGCAGCAATTGGTATGAACTTAATTATAATAACAAGCAATATAGACGTTTCTACTGGTGCTTTAATGAGTATTGTGTGTATTGTTATAGCAGCTGTTGGTAAAACAGGAGCAAGTATATGGATTTTGTTGCCGGTAGCTATGATAACAGGAGCAGTATTAAGTGGAATAAATGGAATATTCATTACTAAGTTACGTATACCTGCAATTGTTGCAACACTAGCCACAACTCAGCTGTTTGCGGGCGTGCTACCATTTGTAGTAGAGGGCTCTATATACGATCTACCAGCAAAATTTACATGGCTTGCCTTTGAAGCAAAATTATTTGGCTTAATACCATCTAGTTTAATACTAATGTTCATAATAACAACAATTGCTATTTTGTTTATGAAATATAGTAAATTTTCTAAAAAGCTTTATGCGATTGGTAATAATTCAGATGGTGCGAGGCTTGCAGGAATTAATATTGAGCGCACAGTAATTATTACCTATATCATAGCAGGTGCATTATTTGGAGTCTCTGCAACAATAATTGCAACAGCATCTCAGAGAGTTACAACAACTATGGCAAGTGGTCTAGAAATGACATTTATTGCTGCAGTTGTATTGGGTGGAACATCAATTGCTGGTGGAAGCGGAAAAATATTAGGCACAGTATTTGGGGCATTGATATTATCGATTATTTCCCCAGCCATTAATTACCTTGGAATAAGCTCAGACTGGTCTGATGCTATTATGGGTATTATCATTATAGTTTCTGTTATACTTGGTGCCATGAAATTTATTAAAAGAAAAAAAATAACAGTGGTGCAAAGGAGGCAGGATAATGAAAAACCAAAAATTCAGGTTGACCTTTAATATGGCACTGCTTTTTATACTTATACTATTGTTTATAACAATTGCTTGTTTGAATTCAGCATTTCTAAGCTTTGACTATATTATAGGTGTAATGATAAGAAATATTATAGAATTAGGATTACTGGCTTTACCTGTTACATTAATTATCATTACTGGAGGAATAGATCTTTCGGTTGGTTCTACAATGGTATTAGCAGCAATGTCAGGAGGCCTTGCTGCTGTAAAGTTTGGGAGTACTGCTGGTATTATTGTTACACTTCTAACTGGTTTATTATGTGGCTTATTTAATGGCTTTGTAATAGCAAAGTTAAAAATATCTCCATTAGTTACAACACTTGCGACAATGTTTTTATATATGGGGATAGCAAGGGGAATGTCGTTAGGTGATAGCGTTTATTCCTACCCTGCAACACAATTTTTAGGGAATACCGACATAGGTGGTTTTCCACTTCAAGCATTTTTATATGCAGCATTTGCAGTAGTATTCTACTTAATATTATCTAAAACAACACTAGGTAGGGAATTATTTGCAATCGGCCTAAATGAAAACGCAGCAAAATATTCAGGTATTAAAACCGAGAGAAAATTAATATTAATTTATGTTATAAGTGGGTTAATGTGTGCCCTAGCATCAATGATTTGGCTTGGAAGGTTTACTAGTATTAAATATGATGCAGGCACTAGTATTGGACTTAAAGTAGTAACAATTATTGTGCTTGGTGGTACCAGCATTCTCGGTGGCTTAGGTGATATCAAGGGTACAATCATTGCAACATTTATTATTGCGGTTTTAAACAGTGGACTAACTGTTTTAAATATACCGATAGACTCACAAACAATTGTTAATGGCTCTGTCTTAGTAATTAGTTTAATTACCTATGCGATATTAACAGAAAGAATTAAAAAAAGCAGGATTATTAAACTAGATAGTACTGTATAGTCACATAAAACAAAAAGCATTTAAAACTGTGCCCCAAGTCCGAAAGGACTAAAAATATAATTTATTAGGAGGATTAAGATGAGTAAAAGAAGATTGATATCATCAGTGTTGGCAGTTGTTATGATAGTATCAGTGATGATGGTTGCTTTGGTAGGGTGCGCAAGTTCAAGCAAGACATTGAAGATTGCAATGCTACCAAAGTTTAAAGGTGAAAACTATTTCGATGCTTGTAAAACTGGTGCTCTTGAAGCTATTGATGAATTAAACAAAGATGGTAAAACGGTAGAGTTTTTATACGATGGACCTCCACAGGATCAGGCGACAAATCAGAAACAAGTAGACATTCTAGAGGGATGGATTGCTCAGAAGGTTAATGTCATAATTGTTTCACCTAATGATCCAACAGCTATTGCACCAACACTTAAGAAGGCTCAATCAAAGGGAATAAAAGTTTTAACTTATGATGCTGATGCTCAAGCAGATGTAAGAGATATGTTTGTAAATCAGGTTGCTTCAGAAGGTATAGCAGAAGGATTAGTTGCGGCTTTAGCTAAGGGATTAAAAGATAGGGGTTATGATAATTCAAAGACAGCTAACATTGCTATAGTATCCTCTGCAAAAACAGACGCAAATCAGCAGGCTTGGTTAGCTTCTATAAAACTATTATTAGCTAAAGCTGATTATAGTTTTATGAAAATAAATAATGAAGAAACAGATGTTTATTATCCAGGTCCAGATGAAACAGCAAATCAGACTCAGTGCGGAACATTAATAGGACGTATGGGTGAAGGTGCTGACAAGATTCAGGGAGCTATTGGATTAACATCTATGGCTACACCGGCGTTGGGGTCACAGTATCAATCAGCAACACAAAAACCTGATCCAACAAAAATTTATATGACAGGTTTGGCGACTCCGAATGCAATAAAAGCATATATAAAAGATGACACAAACCCTATGAAATCAGGAGTTTTGTGGAATTGTATGGATTTAGGATACTTAGCAGTCCAAACTGGTTTTCAGCTGAACAAAGGTACTATAAAAACAGATTCAGCAAAGATTACAGCAAGCAGATTAGGCGACAAAGATATAAAGGATAAAGTGATCATTTTAGGTGACGCATTAATATTTGATTCAAAGAATGTTGACCAATTCAATTATTAATTAGTAAACAAGTCAAGAAAAACCATGAGCCCTCAGTTTACTGTATATGGCAAACTGTGGGCTCATGCAATTTATATTTCAAATTACTTTTTGCTGAAAGTGTTGACAATTAACTTTAACCCATGTTATTATAGTTAAGCAGTTGAGACAATCATCTGCTTAATATGACATGAAAATCATCTGTTTAGATCGTCAAAAGCAGTAAAATAGCATGTTTTCATGCTGGTGTAGCTCAGCAGGTAGAGCAGCTGACTTGTAATCAGCAGGTCGGGGGTTCGATTCCGTCCGCCAGCTCCATATGGGAGGGTTCCCGAGCGGCCAAAGGGGGCAGACTGTAAATCTGTTATCTACGATTTCGATGGTTCGAATCCATCTCCTCCCACCAAAAAAAGCCTTGTGCATTCGCGATTAGGTTCTTTCTCAAGTTAGGATATGTGTTATGTGCGACTCTTCTGATTTTCTGGATATAAAAGAATATTCCAGAGAATTGGGAGAAGTGATATATCCAAATGTGAGAAAGAACCCGCGATTACGCTGTGCACAGGGTTTTTTACGTTATACGGAATTTTTTTAAAAAAACAGTGGTAGTACCCAAATCAGTTAACTTAAATGATATGGGTACAACCACTGTGAAATCACATTTGAAAGTTTTGTAAAATATCCACCTCAAATACAAATTTAGGTAATACGTTCTACATTGAATCTAATAAAACCTTTTTACCCGTTTTTGAACTTTCAATTGCTCCGTATACCATTAATATGCTTTGAATATTATCCCTGCAATCAGTTTCTGCCGCTCTGCCTTCCTTTAGAGCTAAAAACATTTCATCCAAGCAACCCAAATGACCTTCTCTACCATTCCAGCTTATGTCCAGCTCTAGCTTTTCACATTCATTATGGAACGGGTTGCTATCTGAAAGTTTTACAGCCTCAGCATAGGGTAAATTGGTACCATCCCACATAGCTGTTCCTTCACTGCCTGTTACTCTCCAAGATGACTCCCATGAGGTAGGACAGCCTTCTGAACACCATGAACCGCGATAGCAAAATGCAGAGTTATCTGCAAATTCAAAAATACATATTGCACTTGCATTGCCCCTATACCATGAGCCCACTGGATTAAACTCATGACAGTATACTGATACAGGATCTGAACCTGTAATAAATCTTGCCTGATCAAAGGTATGAATTGCCATATCTAATATTAGTGGACTATCCATTAAATCTCTAAATCCTCCAAAATGTGGACCTAAAAAGAAATCAGCACAAACCATACCTGATTTTCCTATTTGGCCGGATTGTACAATATTTTTATATGCTCTTATATTTTTTACAAATCTTCTGTTTTGCATTACGGAGTATGATTTGTTAGTCTCCTTCTGGACGGCTAAAATTTCTCTTGCCTCTATAATCGATGTCGCCATTGGTTTTTCACCCATTACATTGCAGCCAGCCCTCATAGCTTCTGTTACCACTTTCATATGGCTTGCTGGAATTGTTACATCAAAAACTAGAGTTGCATTTGTAGTACTAATAGCCTCTTTTAAATTATAAAACACTGGACAGTTTAGATTAAATTCTTGATTTATCTTATTTGCGTTATCAATGAATACGTCTACTAATGCAACAATTTCACAGTCTGAGCTTTGCAATGCGTATTTTATCCACTCATGTGACATACTGCCACATCCAACTAGTACTATTTTATATATACTCATTTTTTCTTACGCTCCATTCTTAGGTATAGATATTCTTAAGAATTAAACTGGATTAGCTATGAATGAACCACCTCTACACTGCTTCAAATAGTTTAGTGAATGCACTTGACCAGTCATTTCTAATACATCTCTATATACTGGATCATGATATCCCTCTATGTCTATATTACCCTTGTAATTTGCCTGCCTAAGTATAGTAATAATATCTGTCCAATTTGAATCACCAAAGCCTGGAGATCTGTGCCAAACAAATTCCTTTGGACCATGAATTCCATATTCCTTAACAATATCCCAGGCTATTGTTGCATCCTTTCCATGTACGTGAAATATTTTGTTTATCCATTTTCGTAACTGTGGGATCGGGTCAATTAGGCTAACCATCTGATGACAGGGCTCCCATTCTAGACCTATATTATCCATAGGAACAGCATTAAACATCATCTCCCATGCAGTAGGATTTTGTGCTATATTCCATTCTCCAGTATACCAAGTTCCTCCCATATCACAATTTTCAAAGGCTATCTTAATCCCTTTATCCTCTGCTCTTTTTGTTAATGGGCCAAAGACCTCAGTAAATCTTTTTATAGATTCGTCAATAGGTTTCCCTGGAATTCTGCCTGTAAAGCCTGTAACTAGGTTCGCCCCAAAATGATGTGCATTGTCAATTAGTCTTTCCCAACTGGCCAGGGTATCCTTATTATCGCCTTCTCCAGTAAGCGGGTTGCCAAATACTGATATACTTGAAATTTCTATTCCCTTTTCATCAGTTATATCTCTTATTTTCTTTCCTAGCTCAGATAAATCTACAGCTCCTGTTGTTTGCCAAAAAGTAATACTAAATGACTCGAATCCATAAGGAATTATTTGAGGAATTACACGCAAAGTATCACTTCCACTAACCAAAGTCCCTATTTTAATATCATGCATATTTTTCTCCTTAAAATTTATTAGATTTCATTTCTTGTATTAAATAGCAGCTACTTATATAATGATTATATATTTTCATTTATAAGTAGTCTCTATATAATGTTGTGAAAATAATTATACTATATTGTGGCAGGGGTATTAAAAATGTCTAATGAGCCTAGCTTAAAGGAGAATACACATGTCCTAAGTAATGATTTCAGGGCTAATTTATTTTTAAATGTTTCAGAGAACATATCAAATCTAAATAGTGTTCTTCATATTCATTGGCACGATAGCTTTGAAATAATTTTTATTAAAGAGGGAAATGCTATTTTTCAAATAGGTAGTGTGGAGTACTATGCTGAGAATGGAGACATTTTGTTTGTTAACCAAGGTGAACTACATTCAGGGTATTTGGTTAATAATACAAAGGTAACATTCTATGCTATCGTATTTGATAAATCTGTACTTTCATACTATATACCAGATACGCAGCAGAAAAAATTAATATACCCTTTCATCGAGGGTAAGATGACTTTTCCAAGCATTGTAAAAGAAAAGTCGGAAAATTATATTGCATTTTTATCATTTGTTAATAGTATTATATATGAATTTGAACAGAAGAAAACTGGGTACGAAATAGCAGTAAAATGCCTTTTAAGTATGCTAACACTACAAGTAATAAGAGCAAAAGCTTATACTGAGCAAATAGGCAAAATTTATATCAAGGATAATAGATTGGAGAGATTTAAATTTTTATTCAATTATATAGAAGCTCACTTTCCTGAAAAAATTACAATTGAAATTGCTGCAAATTTAGTTAATCTGAGTTCATATCATTTCTGTAAAGTTTTCAAAAAAGTAACAGGCAAAACGTTTATCGAGTTTTTGAATCTATATAGGATAAATGAAGCTGAAGACTTATTAAGAGAAACGGACTTGCCAATAACTCTTGTAGCTGAAAAGGTTGGCTTCTGCAATATCAATTATTTTGATAAAATTTTTAAGAAGTATAAGAGATACTCCCCATCTACATGCAGAAAGTGAGAATTTCTTATCTGCAAGCTTAGTATCTGAAGCTCCAACCTGGAAACCATTCCAGCAAGCTGGCATACCATCTTGGTATTACCAATCCAGATAGAATTGGATAGAACATTACAAATAAAAAGGCAGTTAGAATAAGATATATATACGTAATTTTTTTTGCGCTTTTACCAAGTTCGGAGAAGATCCTGAGAAGATATACTATAACAATAATTAAAAAAGGCATAACAGAAAAGTAATGATAGATAAATGCCATTCTGCGAACAACCATCCAAGGAATATACTGAAATAGTGCACCAAATATAGGAACAATCATATATTTGTCCCTTCTCCTGACGGCAAAAATAATTCCTGTAATAAGTGCGGGAATACTTATCCACCATATTAATGGGTTACCCATACAAATTATACTTGAGGTAAGGCTTTCCACTGCTAAGGCTTTTGAGCCATAGAACCAAATGGGTTTTGCCATAATGGGCCAAGCCCACCATGGAGACGAGAAGGAATGCTTTATGCTTAACTCATTATGAAAGTTATACATGTGGGTTTGATTATTAAAGAATTCCTTTATACCGTTCCCTGGTACTTGCATAACTGAAGTATAAGAAGCAAAATATATTATTGCAGGTATAATAAGAAAAAACAATATGCAAGCCAACGCTGTCTTGACAAAATACTTTCCCCAGAAATTATTGAATTTATCTGATATCAAGGGGCTCTTTCTATATGCAGTGTGGTAGGCTACTTCATCAATTTTTGCAATGACAAAGATAAGGAAGATGCCCACAGCGGCATACATAGCAATCCACTTGGTGGCAGCTCCTATTCCCAAAGTAAGACCACATAAAAACAAAGGTAAAAGTGACTTCTTGAAACCAACCTTATATGACTTTTTACTAAAATAGTCATATATATAATAGTACATTAATATAACAAAGAAGGTCACAAACCCATCTATAGTAGATATTCGGGTCTGAACAAAATGCATAAAATCAAACATCATAAGAAATGCAGTACAAAATGCATAAAACCTATTTTTAAATATTTTAAATCCAAAGAGATACATAAGTGGAATCATTGCCACTCCAAAAAGTGCTCCCATGATTCTCCAACCAAATGGATTAATACCAAAAATCAGCATACCAATCATGACAAAGTATTTGCCCAGAGGGGGATGTGTCCTTTCGAAAGGATTAATCTTATATATAAAATCAAGAGCCGTTCTTGGGTAAAATACTTCATCAAAATAGGTACTTGTGCTAGACAAGGTATAAAAGTCTACTCTGTCCTGCTCATCTATTAAATTTGATAATTTATATATCATGCCATCAGGACTTTTAAGTGTAGTAGTAGTGGGGTTATCATTTGAAGAAGAAATACTTTTGATGATTAAAGGTGTGGTTGAGCCTTTTTGGAATATAGCGAGTTCATTTATTACAGCACCAGGATTATTTGGAATTATTTCAATTTTGCTAGTTTTAAATTCCTTGGTGGAGACCTTCCAAGAGTAAAACCCTGTTTTATCAAGGGTTTCTGAGCTCCAATATGTATTATAGTCACTTAAATATTTAATATCAAATTTTACGTTGTCATATTTTTCTTCATTGTAGCCCTGATAGAGCATAATCTTTGATACATCCACTTTTTTGCCTAAATCAATTATAATTCCATCATCCTTAGCTGATGGTGCCCAACCTGTCTCAGGAACACTAAAGCCACCTAGATTGTATATAGCAGGAATAGCGTAAAAAATAACCATTGCTATCATTATTATAAAATCTTTTTTTAAAAGCCTAAATAATGGCTTAGTTTCCTGTTTAGTATCCAATAAAGCGTATTCGGTAATTATAACAGTGCCGTTATGTATATTTCTTATTCTGATAAAGCCCCACATTCCTATCGCTACAAGAAATAAACAGGTAACACTTAACATCATTGTTGCAAATCCCGGCATTTGTATATTAGAAAAAATATTCCAAACATGATTTGAAATTTTAATAAAAATATCCTTCAAAAGTATACCTCCTAGAGCCTGAAAAAGTTTTATCATAATTATAATATAGTATGTATAAGAATACAATTAATAATGTAGATGGTATCCAGAATTATTATGCCTCAATCAAACTAAAATCTACTTGATATGAATCAGCTATTAATTGTAAAACTATTAAGGTATGTTATAATATGAACAAGTTAATGTGATGGAGTAAATTAATAAGTTAAATTATACATACTATTTTATATGCTATTAATTATTAGGTTAAAAGATGAAAGGAGCAATAGAATGAAGTTTACAAAAATGCAGGGATTAGGGAATGATTATATATATGTAGATTGCACACAGAAATGCATTGATAATCCTTCTGAAGTGGCAAAGAAAGTTAGCGACAGACATTTTGGCATAGGATCAGATGGGTTAGTTCTTATTCTACCGTCAGTGAATGCTGATTTTCGTATGAGGATGTTCAACTCAGATGGCTCTGAGTCTGAAATGTGTGGAAATGCTATACGTTGTGTGGGGAAATATGTATTTGATAATAAGATTACAGATAAAAAGAATATAACTATAGATACACTTGCTGGTATTAAAGTACTGGAATTGAAAATTGAGGATGGAGAGGTTGTTCTTGCAAGGGTGGATATGGGTGAACCTATTCTAACTCCAAAAAATATTCCTGTAGAAGGAGACAAGGATAGATTTATTTCTGAGCCAATTGAAATAGATGGCCTGGTATATAATGTTACTGCTGTTTCAGTGGGCAATCCACACGCAATCTCCTTTGTAGATGATGTAGCAAACTTTCCACTTTCTGAAGTAGGGCCAAAGATGGAAATAAACAAGCTTTTCCCAAAAAAAATTAATGCAGAGTTTGTTCAAGTAATAGATAAATCCACGCTTAAAATGAGAGTTTGGGAGAGAGGCGCTGGAGAAACACTTGCCTGTGGAACAGGAGCTAGTGCAGTACTTGTTGCAGCTGTGCTTAATGGAGTATCTGAGAGAGCGGCAACTATAAAGCTACTTGGTGGAGATTTATTTATAGAATGGTCTGAAAAAGACAATCACGTATATATGACAGGGCCTGCTGTAAAGGTCTTTGATGGAGAAATAGATATATAGGAGTGAGCTGGCGTGATAGATTTTACTAATTAAAAAAGTATTGAAATTTATAAAATAGAGAGGAACAAAACAATATGGCATTTGTTAATGAGAACCATTTAAAATTACCGGGGAGTTATTTATTTGCTGAAATTGCTAAAAGGGTTGCTACATTTAAAACTCAGAACCCCGCTGCTGATATTATCAGACTTGGAATAGGTGATGTGACTCGCCCACTTCCAATGGCGTGTATTGAGGCTATGCATAAAGCAGTAGATGATATGTCTAGGGTGGAAACTTTCAAAGGTTATCCTGAATATGAGGGATATGATTTCCTAATCAATAAAATCACAGAGTTTGATTATAAAAAGAGAGGCATTACCATTGGCATTGACGAAATATTTGTAAGTGATGGAGCAAAAAGTGATACCGCAAATATACAGGAGCTGTTTGGATTAAGTAGTAGAATTGCTGTTACTGATCCTGTTTATCCAGTTTATGTTGATAGCAATGTAATGGCTGGAAGAACTGGTGAATATCAAGAGGGTAGATGGAGCAACGTAACTTATTTACCTTGTACAGCTGAGAATGGATTTATACCTGAGCTTCCTAAAGAAAGGGTTGACTTGATTTATCTGTGTTTGCCAAATAATCCAACAGGAACCACACTTACAAGAGAGCAATTAAAGATATGGGTTGATTATGCTGCAAAAAACAAATCGATAATACTATTCGACTCTGCATATGAAGCATTTATTAGTCAGGAAGATGTTCCACACAGTATATATGAGATAGAAGGAGCAAAGGAAGTAGCAATAGAATTTAGGAGTTTTTCAAAAACTGCTGGATTTACAGGTACCAGATGTGCCTATCTTGTAATTCCGAAGGAACTGAAGGCGTATGCTACAGATGGCAGTGAAGTGGGTCTTAACAGACTTTGGTATAGAAGACAAGCAACTAAGTTTAATGGTGTGTCATATATAGTTCAGCGTGGCGCTGAGGCTGTATACTCTGAAGAGGGCCAGAAGCAAGTTAAAGAAACCATAGCTTACTACATGACTAATGCATCAATTATTAAGAGCGGTCTTGAGAGTATAGGCGTCAAAGTGTACGGTGGAGTAAACGCACCTTATATATGGATGAAGACTCCAAATGGAATGGATTCATGGGCGTTCTTTGATAAATTATTGAATGAAGCAAATATTGTTGGAACTCCAGGAGTTGGCTTTGGACCAAGTGGGCAGGGATACTTTAGACTTACTGCATTTGGCAATAGAGAAAATACACAAGCTGCTGTAGAAAGATTTAGAACAAGGCTGAAAGTATAAAAATAGTAAAGGGCAAAGGCTTAAGTAAATGGGGAAGGTCAAAGGCTTTAGTGAATAGTGAAAAGTTAAAAGTGAATAGTTATGGAAAGTAGACTTGCGTCGACTGTATTTAAAAGGTCAAAGGCTTAGTTAATAAGTGAGGGTCAAAAGATTTAGTTAATAGTGAAGGAATGATACTATGTTGGAGTGGGATCAACTTAATTCTACATGCGAAGGTTGTCAATCATGTGAGCTTGGGAGGACTAGAACCAATATCGTTATTGGCAGAGGTAATATTAATGCACCGATAATGTTTATTGGTGAGGGACCTGGAGAGCAGGAGGATAAGCAGGGTATGCCTTTCGTTGGCCCAGCAGGACAACTCCTAGATGTACTTTTGGAGGCATTAATGTTTAAGCCTGATGATTATTATATTGCAAATGTAGTTAAATGCAGACCTCCAAACAATAGGGTACCCAATGACAATGAGGCAGAAAAATGTTTGCCATATTTACGAAATCAAGTAGCTCTAATAAGACCTCGCTTAATAGTATGTCTAGGGAGCACTGCAGCAAAGTACATTATAGCTAGAGATGTTAAGATAACTCAAATACGAGGGCAATGGATAGAGCGAAAGGGTTTCTGGATTATGCCCACCTTTCATCCAGCCGCATTATTAAGAGACCAAAGCAAAAGGGAATTGCTTTTCAAGGACATAAAAGAGGTTAAAGTAAAATTAGCTACTATTTTAAATCAGGTTTGAATCAAGAAACAACTAAATGATAACTTCCTAATTTTATCCCTTCAAAATCTGTTTTTATTAATTAGTTGTTCGTGAACAAATTCAGAGGGTGTTGAGAAAATGATAACAAGTCAAGCAAGACAGGATCTTGATGAATTATATTGTAAATATGTTAAAGCCTTTGAAAAAGAGGAAATAGTACTTGGCGAGGGCTGTATAACCAGCCCTATTGTTATTATTGGTGAAGCACCAGGTAAGGATGAGGTAAGGCTGGGAAAACCATTCGTAGGTGCAGCTGGCAAAAATCTAAATGAATTTCTTGGCATACTAGGTATAGAGCGGGAGTGTTTGTATATAACCAATGCCATAAAATATAGATTGGGAAAGCTGAATGTCAAAACACAAAGAATAGTAAATAGGCCTGCAACAATAAAGGATATCAAAGACAATCAACAGTGGCTTCACAAGGAAATAACCCTTCTTAAGCCACAAATAATAGTAACACTAGGAAATGTACCATTAAAAGCGATTACAGATGATTTTAATGTATCAATAGGTCATATGCATGGGGCACTTCACACTTGTAGCATAAAAGGGAACGAGTTTAAGCTTTTCCCTTTATACCACCCAGCAAGTATAATTTATAATAGAGCATTAAAAGAAGTATACAAACAGGATATACTAAACTTAAAAATTGAAATAAGTTTAATATAATCAATACTTTAAAATATATGGAGTTATAAAAAAATGGGGAAAATTGAAAAAATAAAAGAATACTATAATGAAAATAACAAGCCGAATCATCCTGGTTACTCTTTACTAGGTTGGGAAAGTGATTCCGCTCAGCAACTACGATTTCAAGCATTAGTAGATTCATTAGATCTAAACGGTAAAAAAATTCTTGACATTGGTTGTGGCACAGGTGACTTTTTGCAATACTTAGAGCAAAGATTCACTGACTTTAGCTATACTGGTGTGGATATTCTTGAACATATGATTAGTATTGCAAAAAGCAAAAAACTAAAAGGTATATTTTTATGTGTTGATGTATTTAAAGCAAATCCTTTTAGCAAAAACGAATTTGAGGCGATTTTTGCATCAGGAACGTTCAATATAAACTTAGGGAATAATAAAAAGTTCCTAATAGACGTACTTAAATTATTTAATGATATTTCTAGTGAGACAATATCATTCAACCTTCTAAATGCGAACTCCTCGGATAGAGAGGATAAATATTTTTATTCTTCACCAGACGAGATATGTGGATTAATAAATGTCGAATTTCCAGGACATTTTAAGATTGAAGTAATAGAAGGGTACCTTCAGAATGATTTTACGATTGTATGTTATAAATGATTCTGCTCCGAAAACCCCAACGTTTTTTGTTTTTATGGACTCGGTAACAAATATGTCACATATTCCACTCTTGATCAGATTTAGTTTATTAATGGTGGAATATGGAGTATAATGTAACTACAG
>Ga0209430_1000919_pt1 | contig 24734 bp, 21 predicted proteins | sample BarGraIncub1133A_FD_184504 | JGI IMG/M metagenome (GOLD analysis project Ga0209430, IMG submission 184504) | Arctic peat soil microbial communities from Barrow, Alaska - Barrow Graham LP Incubations 11-33A (SPAdes) (version 2) | ecosystem: Environmental > Terrestrial > Soil > Wetlands > Peat... | reverse complement strand
ATGCCCCATGTCCTGTTTCTCGAAGAAAAAGGCTACGAGGTGGTAACCACGACCAACGGCCAAGACGCGTTGGACCTATGTCGCGAACAACCCTTTGACTTGGTGTTCTTAGATGAAAACATGCCTGGCCTCAGCGGATTGGAAACGCTTACGGCCATCAAGGAATTCCTACCGACGCTTCCCATCGTGATGATCACCAAAAGCGAGGAAGAAGACATCATGGACCAGGCCATCGGTAGCAAAATCGCCGATTACCTCATCAAACCGGTCAATCCGCGCCAGATGTTGCTGACCATCAAGAAAAATGTACACAAGGATGAAATCATCCACGATGCCACCACCACGTCCTTTCAGCAGAACTTCATGAAACTAAGCATGCAGATTGGTGATTGCCGTTCGGACGAAGATTGGGTGGACGTTTATAAAAAAATCGTATACTGGGAGCTGGAATTGGAGGACGCAAAAACCGGCATGGAAGAAATGTTGAAACAGCAGAAAGCCGAAGCCAACAACCTGTTTTTCAAGTTCATCAAAAAGAATTACCTCGAATGGAGCGACCAACCGGCTAAACGCCCGTTGATGAGTCCTGACCTGTTCAAGAACAAAGTTTTCCCCTTGCTGGACGCTGGTGAAAAGGTGTTTTTCATCCTCATCGATAATTTTCGTTTCGACCAGTGGCAAGTCATCAAGCGCCTGATGGGTGACCGTTTCACCTACGACGAAAGCATCTATTTCAGCCTGCTTCCTACCGCTACTCAATATGCCAGAAATGCTATTTTCTCTGGGTTGAATCCGTTGCAGATCCAACAAATGTTTCCCGAATTTTGGGTGGACGAAGACGAGGAAGAAGGCAAGAACCTGAACGAATCGCCGTTGATCCAGACGCAATTAGACCGTTTCCGCAAACGTTACGAATTCACCTACAACAAGATAAACAACAATCAGAACGGAGAGAAAATGATGGCTAAGATCAAAAGCATGCTGCAAAGCCCGCTGAACGTCATCGTCTTCAACTTTATCGACATGCTTTCCCATGCCCGCACCGAATCCAAGATGATCCGCGAACTGGCAGGCACGGAAGCCGCTTACCGCTCCCTCACGGAGTCCTGGTACAAGCATACCGTCATTTCTGAACTTTTTGACCTGTTGGCCTCCGAAAATGTCAAGATCATTGTCACCACCGACCACGGCACCATCCATGTGGACAACCCGATCAAAGTGGTGGGCGACCGCAATACCAACACCAATCTACGGTACAAAGTCGGCAAAAATCTCAATTACGACCCCAAACAGGTGTTCGAAATCAAGAATCCCGACCGTCATGGCTTACCCAGTCCCAACGTCAGTTCGACCTACATTTTTGCCGGCAACAGGGACTTCTTTGCCTACCCGAACAATTACAGCCATTACGCAACCTACTATAAAGATACTTTTCAGCATGGTGGCATCTCCATGGAAGAAATGATGATTCCCTTCATCACCATAGAACCCAAGAAAAAATAGAAAATGGTACTTCAGATTGATTCACTAAAACACATTCATAACACCGCCCGTGCCTTTATAGATGCAACCAAAGGGCACACTGTTTTCGCCTTTTATGGTGCTATGGGTGCCGGAAAAACCAGCTTCATCAAAGCGATTTGTGAAGAATTAGGCGTAGAAGACATCATCACCAGCCCCACCTTCGCCATCGTGAACGAATATGCCCTGCCCGACGGCGACGCAGTCTATCACTTCGACTTCTACCGCATCAACAAAATGGAGGAAGCCTACGACTTGGGCTACGAGGAATACTTTTACAGCGGTCGGTACTGCTTCATCGAATGGCCGGATAAAATAGAATTGCTTCTGCCGGAAAACTGTACGAAAGTGCACATCGAGGAGCTTTCGAACGGAACGCGGAAGGTCACCATCGAATAAAAACGAGAGGCAACCCCAATTTTTCGAGACCACCTCATTGTTTCTATCGCGTCTTTTACTTCTTGACCAACTTGAAGTCATGCCCGCCAACTTTCACCATATACAAGCCTGATTTCAGCTTGCTGATGTCTACAGGTTCACCGTTGGAAACCTCCTGAGAAAGCAGTTTCACACCAGTAAGCGAATAAACTGTCAGTATTTCACTGTCACTCAAACCCGATACACTGAATTGACTGGTTGTCGGGTTGGGATATATGGAAAACCCATTGGTTTCCATATATTTGATTCCCATCGGTGTGATGGAAAGCGAAATCTCTGTATAAACTTCGCCACCCGTATTGAACGCGTAAACCGTATAGGTCTTCGAAATGCTGGTAGTCGGCTTACCGCTGATTGTGCCGGTGAGCCCATCAAAGTTCAAACCATCTGGCAAACTGGGAGAAATGGTGTAATAGGCAGGGGCAATTTTTCGAATCCGATTGTTGCCATAATCGGCCACATAGACTATTCCGGCTTTATCAAGAGCAATACCAGAGGGCATATTGAACAAGGCATTGGTTGATATGCCATCCAAAAATCCGAAATTCCAGGATTGGCCGGCATAAGAAGTGACCTCACCGCTTGGTGTGATCTTTCGAACTTTTCCGTAGGAGCTCTCTACAACATAGAGGTTGCCTATGGAATCGAGTGATAATGCAATCGGGTAATAGAAGCTGGCATTGGAGCCTATACCGTCTGTTTGACCCGAATAATCTTGGCCAGCGATCGTGGTGACAATACTGTCCGGTGTGATTTTCCGGATCTTATTATTTCCATAATCGGCGACATAAACATTGCCACGAACGTCCACGGTGACACCCGAGGGTTGATAAAAATACGCATTCAAGCCCTTACCGTCTGATGATCCCGCCAACCCGTTTCCGGCGAGGGTTGTAACGTTTCCGGCGGAATTTATTTTACATATTCTATGGTTACTCTTATCGGCAACATAGACATTCCCGCTGGTGTCTACTGCCACGCCTGTCGGATTGTAGAAACTAGCAGCAGCACCGATTCCAAGCGATTTACCACTCGATCCGCTACCGGCCAATGTTGTCACATCACCTTCTTTTGAGATTTTTCGAATTTTTTGGTTATAGGTGTCAGCGACAAACACATTCCCTTGTGCATCTATTGCTATGCCTCGAGGGGTATTGAACGAAGCAGCATTGCCTTTACCATCTGCGGAACCAGCAAATCCGCTTCCAGCAAAAGTCGTTACCATGCCATCAGTCGATATTTTCCGGATTTTATGAGTGCCAGCGTCTGCTATGAAGATATTACCCTGAACGTCGATTGCGATTCCGGATGGATTGGAGTAACTGGCACTGAACAATAATCCGTCTACGGAACTTTTCGTACCGTTACCCGACAAAGTGGAAACATTCAGGAATGCAGTAGGGGCACCACCACCGATTGTCGGAACCAAGGGCATTATCTCCGTATTGACGGAATATATTTGCGAACTCACATACTGTATTTTCGGGGCAATTTCCAGCGTGGTAAATTTTAAAACTTCTCCATAACTGGTTCCATAGGAGTTGGTTGCAAATGTTCTGACATAGTAGGTGGTACCAGGAGCAAGATTTTTCAGTAAAACATCGAAAACTCCGGCTTCCATGCGTGTGTAACTATTCTGTATGCTGTCAGTCAAAAAAGGTTCACCGGATTTATTCCAGCAAGTTCCACACAAGGTGGCAGTCGGATAACCCACATTTAACAGACATCCATGTACATTGGCCGAAGATGCTGAAACAGATTGAACAGCTAAGGTAGAGGTGGTCGGTTTCCCTTTAACTGCGATAGAAATGAACGCCGTATCATTTCCGCCTGCATTGGATGCAATAATGGAGTAGTTGGTCATCGATGAACCTGTAGAGGGCATACCATAGAGCGTACCAGTTTTGGTGTCGATATTCAAACCCGAAGGAAGGGCTGGACTTACGTAATAATTTCCATTGTAAATCAAACGGATGCAGTAATTGTTTGCATCGGTCACAAATACTCCATCCTTGGAATCGATGCCGATGCCATTGGGATATTTGAATGTTGCCACATTGGATTCACCGTCTATTAAGCCGAATCGCCCTGTTCCTGCAGCCGTCGAAACCAAGCCTGTCGGGGTTATCATCCGGATTTTATTATTTCCATTGTCAGCAATCCAAAGATTTCCTTTTGAATCCACAGCAATTCCTGTTGGATAGTTAAAGGACGCATTGGTGCCTTGGCCATCGGCTGAACCTGTAGCACCGCTTCCTGCTAGGGTTGAAACCACTCCGCCCGGAGTGATCTTACGCACCTTGTTGCCCTCCCAATCAGTCACATAGAGATTACCGGATCGATCAATGGCAATTGATCCAGGTGCATCGAAACTGGCTGCTTCTCCGATGCCGTCGACAGACCCCCAATAGTTACCTGCAAACGTACTAACCACACCCGCAGTATCAATTTTACGAATTTTATAGTTGTAAGAATCGGCAACGAATAAATTCCCCATCGTATCTATGACGATACCCGTCGGAAAGTTAAAAGTCGCATTGAGCCCAGTTCCATTGTTTGAACCCGAGTTCCCATTTCCGGCAATGGTAACCACATTCCCATCTTTCGTGATTTTTCGGATACGGTTGTTGTAGGAGTCAGCAACAAAGACATTTCCATTTTTGTCAACTGTCAGACCAATCGGAAGGCTGAATTGAGCTAGGGCGCCAAGTCCGTCTGTCGAACCTGACACACCAGATCCAGCCAACGTCTTGACCATACCGTCCGGTGTAATTAGACGAATCTTATGATTATATGTATCTGCCACATACATGTCTCCGGCCTCACTGATTGCCACAGCATAAGGTCTGTTAAAGGATGACTGAAGCAACGTCCCGTCCAAAGATCCTTGACTCAAATTTCCAGCAAAAGTCGACACTTTGGAGTAAGGCACAACCTCACCTCCGTTGTTTGTCAAAGGGATCGGAGTGATGGTGGTTCCAGCTATAAATATTTGCTCACTGACCGGATAACTGATTTCCGGAGCTGGGCCGGCCGTGTTGAAACCAACGGTGTCGCCGTAGGTCGTTCCAAATGAATTGACCGCAAAAGCCCGTAGAATGTAATGTGTCTTAGGCAGCAAATTGGTCAATTTTGCAGCAAATGAACCGCCGACAGATGTGAATCCTTTGTCAACTTTTGTACTATCTATGGTCGGAATTCCAGTTCTACTCCAACAAATACCATAGGAAGTAGGATACGGATAACCCACATTAGTGAATTTGCCGTTACCTACAGCCGATTTTCCTTCAATCGAAGTGACTGGCAGGGTCAACATTACCGGCGTATCTAAAACGGTGATTGTGATGTTTGTTGAATCTGTCCCTGATGCGTTTGATGTACTGATTTTGTAAATAGTAGTGGGACTTCCCTTTAGCGGCTTACCGCTAATTACGCCGGTAGAATAATCAAAACTCAATCCCAAAGGCAAAAGCGGGCTGATGGAATAGTATTTCGGGGCAATCTTGCGTATTTTGTGATTCTCAGCATCTGCTACAAAAATGTTACCAGATGAATCGTAAGCCACATCAGCCGGATAGCTGAAACTAGCCATAGTTGGTTCACCGTCCGTCGATCCTTTCGGTCCATATCCTGCAATAGTAGTCACGACACCTTCTTTGGTCACTTTTCGGATTCTGTTGTTGTTTGCATCTGCAACCAGGAAGTCGCCTGAGATATCCATAATCAAACTATAGGGGAAAAAGAAACCTGCCGATGTACCTTTACCATCTGCAAAATGCTGATCCGGAGTCCCGGCTACCGTCGTAACAATACCGGACGCCGATATTTTGCGAATCATATTGTTGTTGACATCAGCGACCCAGATATTACCACTGGCGTCCAGATCAACACCTGTAGGGACATTAAAACTAGCTTGCAGTGCCACGCCATCCGCTGTTCCGATAGAACCAGTTCCGGCAATTGTTGTAACCTCCCCATCCGGTGTGATTTTTCGGATCAAGTTATTATAAGTATCGGCGACTATGATATTTCCTAAGCTATCCAATGCAAGGCCGGTTGGCAAATTAAAACTGGCAGCGGTCCCTATGCCGTCGGTTGAACCTGTGGCTCCGCTTCCTGCAAATGTTGTAACAGTACCGTCAGGAGTTATTTTCCGTATGGTATTATTATACCTATCAGCAACGTAAGCGTTACCATGGGCATCCAAGTCAATGCCGTATGGCCAGTTGAAACTAGCTTCAGCTCCCTTTCCGTCAACATTACCAGCTACACCACTCCCTGCTAATGTCACCACTTTCCCACTTGGAGAGATTTTGCGGATTTTATTGTTGTGTCTGTCTACCACATAGACATAACCTGCACTGTCAACAGCCAAGCCCATTGGATAGTAAAAACCAGCTTCAACACCTATGCCATCGTTGGATGCTACTATACCGCTTCCTGCAAAAGTCGAAACCATATAACCATTTGAGGTTAACTTTCCACCTGAATTTACCGGAATCAGTGGAGTTACCTCAATACCAGCTGAATAGGTTTGAGACCCTGAGTATTTAATTTTTGGTGATTGAGCAAACAGCACATTTGCCAACAAAAGACCAATAATACACAGAATGCAGTTTTTCATAAATATACTATTTTACTTAACGTTGAAAATCTGTATTGATAAAGATATTTGAGAAACTTCTCACAAATAAATCTCAAATATAATATAAAAACTTAACAAAGGTTTCATTAATTAAGTAAAAATAGGAAGAGGCTGCCTCCTTTTTTTCGGAAACAGCCTCTTTTAACTTTATAGATGATCTGGAATCAGAGCAACGCTTCGATTTTCTGTACCATAACACTTTTTTGAGTAGCACCGACCTGTTTGTCCACCTGTACGCCGTCCTTGAAAAATAGGATGGTGGGTATGTTTCGGATGCCGAAACGGGTAGTGACATCGTTGTTATCGTCCACATCAAGTTTGCCGATGATCACTTTATCTTCATATTCATGTGACAGATCTTCTACGATGGGGCCTATCATCTTGCAAGGGCCACACCATTCTGCCCAAAAATCCACCACGAGGGGTTTTCCGGATTTCAAAAGTTCGTCAAAATTCGAATCTGTAATTACTAAAGCCATAGTATACTGCTTTTATTGTTGAATTCATTGTTTAGCCCGACAAATGTACAAAAAACAAAGACGTTTTTGAAACACACATTAATTTATTTTCAGGTCAATTAATTCCATTTCTTCCAAATATCGAATGAATTCTTTGTTGGGATGCACCTGATAAGACCTCGAAAAAAGGTCCAGCCGAAGAGGCGGTTCGATGTCATAATCTGTAACAGTGACAGATAGCGTGGCCTTCCCCGGATGCTTCCTGACTTCGTCGAAAAGATCCTCCACAAAAGTTTTGCTCAGAACGGAAAGTGGAATAGACAGATTGATTTTTTCTATGGCCGTATCCATGACCTCCGACAAGAGTGAAATGTGATTCACCTTTAACTCAAATTCATCGGGTCTCCAGTTTTTTGGGCCATATCTGGCTTTAATCATCAGAAACATGGAAGGCCGCAAGTATTTCCCAAAATCCACGTATTCCTTGGGCCAAAATGGTATTTCTGCCGATCCTGAATAATCCTCGATGGTCACAAATGCAAACTGCTCGTTCTTTTTGTTCATCCGTTCGCGAATATCTGTGACAATGCCTCCAAAAACCAATTCCTTGTTCGCCACTAGATTCGCCTGCTTGATGTCGTCCATGGTGGTGTTGCACACGTAATTGATAAGTACGGAGTAACCGTCCAACGGATGAGAGGAAAGGTACATGCCAACCAATTCCTTTTCCTTGTTGAGCCTCATCAGATCTGGCCATGGTTCTGTCTTTGGTGGTTCTGGCTTGGCAACCATGACCGTATTGTCTCCGCCGAAAAGGGAATTGCTGATGGAGGATTTGTCCATCTGAACCTTGATACCCCAACGCATTAAAGTATCCAGAAACGGTTCTCCCTTGCCGTTTTCAAAGACGAATTGCTCCCGCGAAAGCTGCCCGAAAGCATCGAAACTCCCTGCCAAAGCCATTGATTCAACACTCTTCTTGTTGCAAGTATTTAGGTTGACACGTTCTAAAAAATCGTATAAATCCTTGAACGGACCACCCTTGGAACGTTCCTCCAGAATGGCCCTTACAGCACTTTCGCCGACACCTTTGATGGCACCAAGACCGAAACGGATGTTACCTTCCTTGTTTACGGTGAACTTCATGTTCGACTCATTCACGTCGGGGCCCATGACTTGGATGCCCATGGACTTGCAGGCATCCATGAACTTGGTGATGTCGGTAATGTTGTTGATGCTGCGCGAAAGCACGGCAGCCATGTATTCAGCCGGATAATTAGCTTTGAGCCAAGCCGTTTGATAAGCAACCAGCGAATAACAGGTGGCATGGGATTTGTTGAAGGCGTAGGAAGCAAATTTTTCCCAGTCGGTCCAGATTTTCTGCAACACCTTCGGATCGTGACCGTTGCTTTTTCCGCCTGCTATGAATTTGGGTTTCAGCGCGTTCAGCTTCTCGATTATTTTCTTCCCCATCGCTTTGCGGAGTTCATCCGACTCGCCACGGGTAAAATTGGCCAGCAAACGCGAAAGTAACATAACCTGTTCCTGATAAACCGTGATGCCGTACGTATCCTTCAGGTAGCGTTCCATAATGGGAATGTCGTATTCGATCTGCTCCCGACCGTGCTTACGGGCGATGAAGGAAGGAATGTAATCCATGGGGCCCGGTCGGTAAAGCGCATTCATGGCGATAAGGTCCTCGAACTTAGTCGGTTCCAGTTCACGCAGGTATTTCTGCATGCCTGTCGATTCAAACTGAAACGTCCCCACCGTATTTCCGGAGGAATACAATTCGTAGGTCGTTGCATCCTCCAACGAAATGGTATCGATGTCGATGAGAACGCCTTTGGAAAGCCGTATGTTTTCGATGGCATCCTTGATAATAGACAGGGTCTTCAATCCCAGGAAGTCCATCTTGATCAGCCCCGTTTCTTCAATGACGGAACCTTCGTATTGGGTCACCAGCAGTTTTTCACCGGTTTCCTTGTCATCGGCAGTGCTTACGGGCACCCAGTCCGAAATATCGTCCCTTCCGATGATGACTCCACAGGCATGCACTCCGATGTTTCGCACATTGCCTTCCAGCAACTGGGCATATTTCATGGTGTCCCGAAGGTTCTGATTGGTGGATTCAGCAGCTGCTTTGAGTTCAGGCACAAAGGCGATGGCGCTTTTCAGGTTCACTTTCTTGACATCGGGAATTTTGTCCGGTATCAATTTGGCCAAACGTTCGGATTCAGCCAACGGAAGTCGTTGCACCCTGGCCACGTCCTTAATGGCGGATTTGGCAGCCATGGTGCCATAGGTGATGATGTGCGCCACTTTCTCCTTACCGTAGCGTTCCTCTACCCAGCGAAGCACCTGACCACGGCCGTCGTCGTCAAAGTCGATATCGATATCGGGCATTGAAATACGGTCCGGATTCAGGAAACGTTCGAACAGCAAATCGTATTTGATGGGGTCCACCTGCGTGATGCCTAAGCAATACGCCACGGCTGAACCCGCCGCCGAGCCACGCCCAGGTCCCACAGAGACTCCCATGTCACGGGCGGCAGTAGTAAAATCCTGTACAATAAGAAAATAACCAGGAAAGCCCATGTGTTGGATCACCCCCAGTTCAAAATCGATGCGTTCCCTGACTTCATCTGTCATATCGGGATACACCCGTTCCGCACCTTTATAGGTCAGGAATTTAAGGTAATCATCGTCGCTCGCAAAGCCTTCAGGTCTGGGAAAATTCGGCATGATGGCATCGTGGTTGATGGAATAGTATTCCACTTTCTCAGCGATTTCGAGGGAATTGGTCAATGCTTCAGGAATATCGCCGAACACCTCGTTCATTTCCTCCTGCGTCTTGAAAAATTCCTGCTTGGTATAGGCCATGCTGTTGGGATCATCCAGATCCCGGCCAGTGTTGAGGCAAACCAACCGGTGGTGTGCTTCCGAATGCTCCTCTTCGACAAAGTGCACGTCGTTGGTGGCAACCAATTTGATGCCGTATTTTTTGGCGAATTCCACCAAATGGACATTCACTTCCATTTGCTTGGGATAGGTATCCTGTGAGGCATTGGGAACGGTAGGCTTGTGGCGTTGCAATTCCAGGTAGAAGTCTTCTCCGAAAACCCGCTGGTAAAATTGAACGGATTTTTCAGCTTCTTCCAGCCTTCCGTCTCCGACAAACCGTGGAATTTCTCCCCCAAGGCAGGCTGATAAAGCTATGATTCCTTCGTGGTATTTCTCTAATTGTTCATGGTCGGTGCGCGCTACGTAATAAAAGCCTTCGGTCCAAGCCTTTGAAACAATTTTCATCAGATTTTTGTAACCCTGATAGTTCTTGGCCAGTAAAATCAAGTGCCAACCGCGGGCATCCTCCTTGACTTCCTTACGTTGGTTTTTTTGCCCGTTTCTTGCGACATATACTTCACAGCCGATGATAGGCTTGATTTTGTCCTCTTCTGCCTTATCCTTGTTTATTTTGGAAATGTAGTTAAAAAACTCCTTGACACCGAACATACATCCATGGTCGGTCAAGGCAATAGCTTTCATGCCATCATCATGTGCTTTATCCACCAAACCGGCGATCGACGCCTGTCCGTCAAGGATGGAATACTGGGAATGGACGTGCAAATGGACGAATGGATTCATATTCAAAGATACCTCGATTTCGCTTACTAGTCAAGAGGAGAATACAAAACTTATCAACACTCCTAAAAAAAACACAGCATCGAATGAATATATTTTCAAAATCTTTTCATAAATTAACCGCCTAATTGGCTTCGAATTAATGATTTATTCTTTGAAATCCTGTTACAGAAAAACCTTAACTACCATGAAAAAGATCCTAGCATTCCTGATTTTTACTACGTCTTTGTTAAGCGTTAATGCGCAAAAATCATTTACAGCAGACGGTATTTCTTATTTAACCACCTCGGACAACACGGTCAAGGTCACCAGAGGAGATACAAAGATCCCAAGTGGTGGAACCTATACCGGCGACATCACAATTCCCTCAAAAGTTACTTATTCGGGTGTAACTTATAGTGTGACTTCCATCGGAACGTATGCTTTTTTTGAATGTTGGGGCATGACTTCCGTAAAAATTCCTTCTTCGGTAATCTCCTTGGAAAATTATGCATTTTCCAACTGCACCAAATTAACCTCGATGAGCATCCCTTCGTCGGTTACTGACCTTGGCTCCAATGCATTTAAGGATTGCATCGGGTTAACAAACCTATCTATCCCTTCTTCGGTCACGACCATCAAATCTGGTTTATTTTCAGGCTGCCGGAAATTGACTTCTGTTACCCTACCGTCTTCGTTCACTTCCATCGAAAAATATGCATTTTTTGGTTGTTCAGCGTTGACAAGCATCTCTATTCCTTCCGGGGTTTCCACAATTGGTGATGATGCATTTTCCGATTGCTCCGCTTTAACCTCCATAAACTTACCAGAATCACTGACTAGTATTAATGAATCGTTGTTTGAATCGTGTTCAGCGTTAAAATCCATTACCATTCCTTCTAAAGTTCTATCCATTGGCATGATGGCATTTACTAGTTGTGAGGCTTTGACTTCCATTGAATTTCCAGCCTCTGTCAGTGACATCAATCATTATGCATTCACATTAAGTTCCTTGGAAAGTATCAAAGTTAATGCAAAAGAACCTCCTGTTTTGAATGAAGAACCTTTCTATGGCATTGATTTGGCCATACCTGTTTACGTTCCGGCTTCCGCGGTGGAAACCTATAAAAATAACACCGACTGGAAAATATTCACCAACATCATAGGAATGACGGACAAATAATCAAGATCATTAAAAACGTACCTAGCTTGCTTTATGTCCTTTTGATGGTACTGCTCACTATTTGATCAAGCTTCTTAAGTAGAATACTTTAAAATGACACCGAATGAAAACAATTATCAAGTTTTTGCTTTTTTCCGTAATAATTACCAATACAATTCTGGTCAATTCTCAAGATATTAATAAGTTGAATAAAAAGAAACTGCTTGTCATATACAGTTCACTTAGCCTTACCCGAGACTCGCTCATTCAGGTACTTGACAAGGAACAAAAGACAATCATGTATATGAATGCCAAAAACAAACAAAAAGATGATTCTATCTCGGTTCAAGTAAAATTAATAGCCGAATTAAAAAGTGAAAAAGCTCAAAAAGAGCGAATAATTCTGACTCTTGAAAAACAGCTCTCAACAAGTAGAGACTCATTGGCGTTGCAATCAAACAGATTGTTTGTCGCCAATGAAAATAACAATCAATTACAAAATCAAATAAAATTTATAGAACTAAAAGTGAATGAGTTGGTTCCCTTTGTTACGTTGAGTGCATTACAAAGTCAAAGAATTGATTCTCTGAATAATGTATTGAACCAAAAGATTATTTTAAATGTATCAGATGCTGTTATCGATGAGTCCATTCAAGGTAGAAAAATGACAACGGCAGAGCTCAAAACTTTTGAAGGTAAATTTTATATTCCAACAGAAGATATTTTTGAAGAAGGCGAACTCATCTTCAAGTTACAGAATGGCATCTTAACTGGTATCGGAGAACAAAGGATATTACCGATGAGAGGTTTGATGAGAGATATTATTACTGTTATGGATCTGAAGCCTGATGGTACTGGACGTTACAGGTCCAAATGGGAGAATTTTGACCGGTGGGATAATCCAAATCAGAATGGAGAAGGATTTTCCGGAAAAATCATTTTTTTGAACGATATGGTCAAACTGATATATTTGAATAGCGAAAAAAAATACGAAACAAAAGTCTATAAACGAATCAAGTAAAAGTGTTTTAATTAATTATGATAAGCAATTAAAAGTTTATGAACGGCTGATAATAAACTATCATTTGTCTTTCTGCCTAAAAGGACGTACTTTTGCAGCGTTAACACCGTAAATATACAGGAATGAAAAGAACGCTGGGAATGACCATACATAAAGAAGGTCGCAAGATTCTTCTGGGGTTGTTCTTTATTCTTGTACTACTTAACGGCATCGTTTGGATTCTGTTCGGGCATCTTTCCTTCATGCCGTTGTTTGTTGTAACTACCATCTTATTTTTATTCATCACCAACTTCTTTAGAAGTCCTCGTCGCGTCAGCAATGCTGGTCCACTGGATATTTTGGCTCCGGCCGACGGCAAAGTGGTCGTTATTGAACGAACCTTTGAGGGCGGTCTGCTGAACGAAGAACGCATTCAGCTATCCATCTTCATGTCTATTTTCAACGTACACGCCAACTGGTATCCTTTTGAAGGCAGGGTCTTGCATTACAGCCACCAGAACGGTAATTTCATGGCCGCTTACCTGCCCAAATCCAGCATAGAAAATGAACGTTCCACGGTGCTGCTCGAATCCACCCAATCCGGCAAGACTGTCCTGATCCGTCAGGTGGCAGGTGCATTAGCCCGCCGCATCGTCACCTACGCCTACACCAATAAAAAGGCTCACCTAAACGAACACCTTGGCTTCATCAAATTCGGCTCCCGTGTGGATGTCTATTTGCCGCTGGAAGACGTGGAAATACTGGTGAAGCCCGGCGATAAGACTATCGGAAACAAAACCATCATCGCTCGCTGGAAAGAAAAACCAGTGGCTAAATAAAACCCAACCCCATGATACGTAAACACATTCCCAACGCAATCACCTGTATGAATTTGTTTTCGGGATGCATCGCAATTGTCTACGCCTTTCAGGGATCCTACCTGACAGCAGCACTTTTCATTGCCCTTGCTGCCGTTTTTGATTTCTTTGACGGTTTTGCCGCCCGCTTGCTGAAAGCGTATTCAGCCATGGGTAAGGAACTTGATTCCCTCGCGGACATTGTGAGCTTCGGCGTTGCTCCAGGTGTGATGGCTTACAGTTACATCTCCACACATTTGATTGCGGGTAGCCCGTCTTGGCTTGCTTGGTCCGGCTTCCTGATTCCTGTATTTTCGGCCTTACGTTTAGCCAAGTTCAACCTGGATGAACGCCAGACAAGTTCGTTCCTTGGCTTACCTACACCAGCCAATGCATTATTTTGGGCATTCGGGTTCGGTAGTTCGTTCAACATATTCCTCAGCAGCACGTTAGACCCTATCGTCCTGGTTTTCGGAATTCTGATCTTTTGTGCCTTGCTGGTACTTGAAATCCCCATGTTTTCGCTGAAATTCAAGAACTTACATTGGAAAGGCAATAGATTGCGTTACTACTTCCTAATGGGCAGCGTTATCCTCCTCATTCTACTGAACATCAATGGAATATCAGCTTGTATCGTATGGTACATCTTACTATCCGTATTAAATTTTGGATTTGTTAAAAAAGCTAGATAAAGATAATTATATATGAAATTAATATTAGGTATATTATTTTTTATCATTATCTTTCGCCTCGGTTTCTCAATAGCGACTCGCTTTCTGATGAATAGAATCAGAAGAGCGGCCAAAGCGGAAAACGAACAAACAGACAATCAACCTTCCCAGCCTGTCAAAAAGAAAAAGATCGATAAGGACAAAGGTGATTATGTAGACTTTGAAGAAATTGAATAAATTAACCAACATGTCCAAGAAAACGTCGCTCTTGTTTTTCCTCGTTTTCCTTATCCAATCCCTTACAGCTGCAAACCTAACCATTAGCGGCTTCATTACGGACAATTCTACCGGAGAAACCCTGCTAAACGGTTCCGTTTATGATTTCAAATCTGGCAAGGGCGGCGTCAGCAATGCGTATGGTTTTTATTCATTGTCCTTGCCTGCAGGTGAAGTGGAAATACGCTGCTCTTATGTGGGATATACCGCTCAGAATTGCCGGTTCCGCCTATCGAAAGACACGACCCTGAACATCAAGCTGCAACCAGCCACCGAACTCGGCTCGGTTACTGTTTACGGAGGCTCCAGCCGTAAGGAATTCGGCGTACTTGGTGCGCAGATGGGAGCCATCGAAGTCCCCATTTCACAGATCAAGTCCATACCGGCATTGTTTGGAGAAACCGATGTACTGAAGGCTTTGCAACTGCTTCCCGGCGTTCAGGGGGGTACAGAAGGTTCGGCGGGTTTGTACGTACGCGGTGGCGGACCTGATGAAAACCTATTACTGCTGGACGGCGTACCTGTTTACAACGTCAACCACATGGGCGGATTCTTTTCCGTTTTCAATGCCGATGCGTTGAAAAATGTCACCTTGTACAAAGGCAACTTCCCCGCACGATTCTCCAGCCGGCTTTCATCCGTCATCGATATCCGCATGAACGATGGTAATGCCAAAGAAATACACGGAAATTTCAGCATCGGACTCATTACCTCAAAATTCAACCTGGAGGGCCCGATCATCAAAGACAAGACCACGTTCAACATATCCTATCGACGCACATACGGAGACCTCATTATCAAACCGCTAATATGGTACGCCGCACAAAAGGACAATAATGGCAACAGCTATTCGGCAGGTTACTATTTTTATGATCTGAATGCAAAAATCACACATAAGATTTCCGACACTGACAAGCTTTTCCTGAGTTTTTACTCTGGGGATGATAATATCAGCATGGATTTGAAGAACGACTTCAGCTCTGGTGGCCAAGACGGATACAACGTCACTTCCTTAGGCATGAAATGGGGAAACCTGATTTCCGCTTTCCGCTGGAACCATATCATTAACAGCAAGTTGTTCATGAATACGACGGCTTCCTATACTCGGTACCGGTTTAACATGCTGGTCGGAAATGAAAACCAATTAAAACCTTCCGGAGAAACAACTTATTCTGGAACGAAATTTGGACTCAGTTACTTGTCTGGTATCAGCGATTATGCGATACGAACAGATTTCGACTATACACCATTGCCCGGACACGATGTCAAATTCGGTGCAAGCTATGTAGACCATACCTTTCGTCCTGGGGTTCAAGTTTTTGATTTTTCTGTTACAGGCACGACCAACACTTCAAAAGACACGACCTTTGGGGACAAAAACATTCGCGGACAAGAAGTGAACGTTTATGCCGAAGACAACCTGAGCATCGGCTCTTTTGTGAAAGCGAATGTCGGACTCAACTATTCCATGTTTCAAGTACAGGGTCAATTCTACCATTCCATAGAACCAAGACTAAGCATGCGGTTATTGCTCAGTGATAAGTTTTCACTGAAAGCAGGATATGCAACGATGAGTCAGTATATCCATTTGTTGTCTAACAGCAACCTGAGTCTTCCCACCGACTTGTGGGTGCCGGTCACCAAAAGGATTATACCAATGAATTCAAAACAGTATTCCGTCGGTCTGTTCTACAATCTGAACGATGTGGTGGACCTATCTGTTGAAAGCTATTACAAAAACATGGACAACTTGATCGAATATAAAGACGGGGCAGGCTTCGGAGCCTCCACTACCGGCTGGGAGGATAAAGTGAGTATGGGACGAGGATGGTCTTATGGTGTAGAATTCCTGGCACAGAAAACCATAGGAATGACGACGGGCTGGTTGGCTTACACCTGGTCCAAATCCGAACGAAAGTTTGACAAACCAGGCCAGGAAATCAATTCCGGGAATGTATTTCCTGCCAAATACGACCGTCGCCACAACATCAGCTTCACCATGAACCACAAGTTCAGTGACCGGTTTGACCTTTCAGGCACTTGGGTGTATTATTCAGGAAATTGCGGAACCCTGGCAACTCAACAATACAAGGCAGTAAAAATTCCTGACCTCGACTGGCAGGATGTAACAACCATTGATTACATCAGCGAACGTAACAATTACCGTTTGCCGGCGTATCATCGCATGGACATCGGTATTAACTGGCACAAAAAGAAAAAACATGGTGTCCGAACCTGGAATTTCAGCCTGTATAATGCCTACAACCAAAAGAATCCGTTTATTGTCCGCCAATCCTACAGCAAAGAAATGGTCTATAATCCTGCCACAAATTTGTATGATTCACGGAAGATATTTGTCAAGACTTCCATCTTTCCCATCATTCCATCCATCAGCTACAGCTATAAATTCTAAGCCATGAGACGCTTAAGCATACTTTACCTTTTACTGATGCTCGGCTTATTGCTGTCCTGTGAAACTGAAATTCCATTCAATGGAACAATAACTGAACCGGTTTTAGTCGTCAATTGCGTCGCATGCACCGACTCCGCCCTCCAGGTGAATATATCAGCCAGCAGGTTCTTTCTGTCCAGCGAAGTCGATTTTCCGGCTATTTCGGATGCAACCGTTGCATTGTATGTCAACGAGATATTCCGTGAGAATCTGACACCAAACGGAGAAGGCCAATATCAAAGCATGTATATTCCATCTGAAGGCGATGTCGTCCGATTGAACGTTTCCGCGAGCGGGTTCAATCCTGTATGGGCTGAAACCGCCATTCCAACTGCAGTAGCCGGTTTTCAAATCGATTCAACCATCACCAAAACGGATACGGTACCACTGCAAAATGACGTTTCGAACGATTATGGTGGCGTTCCTTCACCAGCACCAACATCAGAAAGCATTATCATGACCTATTCCTACATCCATCAATACAAAATAAGATTTACGAACCCTGCAGGAGAACGTAATTACTTTCGGCTGGTAGTCAGACAAATGGATACCAAAGACGGCATTTACTATGGAAATTCTTATTTGAATGATTTTAGTGACATCGTATTCGGCACGAAAAATGAAACTGCAAGCGGCTTAGTTAACACTTCAAATCGAGACCATTACAATGTGTTTTCGGACGATCTGATTGATGGAGCAACCCATACGATTTCTTTCTCCTACACTCAATCTTTCAAGCTCGATGCGGATACAACCTTATTTAAAGACACCGTTAGCAATAAGGATTGGAGCCTGACCATTGATCTGCAGTCCATCAGCAAAAGCTATTACTTGTACTTGCTTTCACTCAAGGCATTGGGCAGCTCAGACGGCTTTATGTCGGAACCGGTTCAGATCTATACGAACATCAACGGAGGTTTGGGTATTTTTGGGGCTCGGACCATCCACCCCCGGAAGTTTATTCTACCGAAGTGATTGGAAAAAATTGGTCATCAAACCAGCGCATTCAGCCTCCAGCACACCTTTGACGACCGTAGTTTTGGGATGTAAGGCTTGCGGGGCAAAAACGGTATAGCCGCGTTTAGGGTCGGATGCGCCATAAACCAGCGTTGAAACCTGAGCCCATCCAAGCGCACCGGCACACATGACGCAGGGTTCCACTGTAACATACAGTGTACAGTTTTGAAGATATTTACCACCCAGGGTCGAAGCGGCTGCAGTAATGGCCTGCATTTCTGCATGAGCAGTCACATCATTGAGGGTTTCAGTCAAATTGTGGCCTCTGGCAATGATACGGTCTTTGCAAACCACAACAACACCGACGGGAATTTCACCCTGATCAAAAGCCAGGCGGGCTTCGGCTAGAGCCATGTTCATATAGCGTTCGTGGGTTTCCATACGATCAACGCATTTCATTTTCATCGAAAAGCTTGGGGTAGTCATTGACCATCCGGGACATAACGTTTTTCATCAGCGATTCCCGGATAAATCGAGAACGGTTAGAAACTTTGTATTGGGCACAGTACTTTTCAAGAAGCTTGAATTCTGGTTCGTTTAATGCAAAGGTCACCATGTGATCCCGAACCAAGGATTTCTTTTTGGAGGTAACTGGAGTTTTCAGGACGGATGACGCCTTTTTTTTCATTATTTGGGAAATTTGTTTACAAAAATAAGAACATTTCTTTCACATACAACATGGCAGAACACAACAAACTGGGCAAAGAGGGCGAAATGATGGCTGAAAACCATCTGGTAGCCAAAGGATACCGCATTTTAGAGCGAAATTGGCATTCCACCCACAAGGAATTGGATCTGATTGCGGAAGTGGACGGTTGGTTGGTCGTGGTGGAGGTAAAAACTCGGACTGGCAGAACGTGGGAACCGCCGGAAAATGCAGTTACACCTGCCAAAATAAAACACATTGCTCAAGCGGCCCACCACTATGTGCGCATGCATCATATTGATGCTCAGGTCCGTTTCGATATAGTCTCAGTAGTCTATGAACAGGGGCTTTGGACCATCGACCATTTTGAAGATGCATTTTTGCCACCTCATAAATAAACCTTATATTTGTGTGAAATTCACCGAAAACTATGACAGAACTGCTCTTTGTGGACAATACTCCATCCACCAACCAATACATGCTGAACGAATTGCAAACAGCCGGCGTTGAATCGGGTGCTGCAGTGGTCACATTCAACCAGACTAAAGGTCGTGGACAAAAGGGTAATACATGGATTTCAGAACCTGAAAAAAACATTACCTACAGCTTAGTCATCAAACCCGAATACATTCCAGCCCGAAACCAATTCCTGCTTTCCGAATTCGTATCCTTGACGGTAAAAACCTTATTGGACGAATACACAAAGGAGATTACCATCAAATGGCCAAACGATATTTATTATAAGAATTCCAAGATTGGCGGCATACTCATTGAAAACAAACTGGAAGGCAGTCTAATTGCTTACTCAGTCATCGGAATCGGCCTGAACATCAACCAAACCGTTTTCCCTAAGGATTTGCCCAACCCTATCTCCCTGAGCCAGATAACCGGCGAACAGTATGAGTTGAAAGATTTGGCAGAGAAAATGCACCGTCGTCTGATAACGGCTTTTGAGCACTTGAACACGGACAATGAATCCGATATCCGGAAATATTACCTGAATAGCTTATTCCGACGTGATGGGTATCACCTTTACAGAGACAGCAAGGGGGAATTCAAGGCTCGCATTATGGACATCAATGCCCATGGACATTTGATTCTGGAGCCTGAAGAAGGAACTGCCAAGGAATATGACTTTAAAGAAGTAACATTCGTTTAAGCCAGGGGGTTTTTGTGCCTGGAGTTCGGATACCTATCCGTTCCTTAAAATCGGCAATCGAACCCGCCAACTCATCTAAATGATCGTTTCTACGAATGAGGTATGCATGAATCAAATAACTTTCTGCCTTCGAATAATACGTATTATAAATACTCTTCAAATCCTCATTGAATTGTGCAACCTCCATTCGAGAGGGGCTTTCATGGGCAAGAAATGTCGTTTCGATTTTGTCCAACTCCATTTTCCCGGATAAATAATAGTAATTGCACAAAAAGACCAGCGCATCGTAATTTTTAGTATCCAGCACAAGCACCTTTTCAAAACAGGCAACTGCCGAATCCGTTTTGCTCTGTTCCAGCAATGCATTACCTTGCATCAACAATGCAGGTACATCTTGAGCAAAAGCGACAGTACAGTCACCAAGCAGAAGTGCAATGATTAAAACCAACGTTATTTTGTTCATATGTTGTCATTCGAATACTTCAACAAAAATAGCTCAAAAAAACAAAAAGAAATCTCTGTCAAGGCAATTGCAGCAAAAAATAGTATTTTTGCAACAGAATCAACCAAACAAAACCTATGATACCTTACAAACGAGTTCTGCTCAAGCTAAGCGGTGAATCCCTGATGGGTGAAAAACAATACGGCATCGACGAGAAACGCCTCAGCCAGTACGCCAATCAGATTAAGGAAGCCCACGAGCTCGGGGTGGAAATCGGCATTGTCATAGGTGGAGGTAACATTTTCCGCGGACTGAGTGGCGCATCCAAAGGTTTCGACCGCGTAAAAGGAGACCAAATGGGCATGCTGGCCACTTGTATCAACGGGTTAGCACTCTGCTCCGCCCTCACAGCCATCGGCGTGAAAGCGCGCTTGCTCACAGCCATCCGCATGGAACCTGTTGGTGAATTCTTCAGCAAAGACAAGGCACTCGAATCACTTCAAAAAGGTGAGGTCGCCATTTTTTCCGGTGGAACAGGTTGTCCCTTCTTCACGACAGACACCGGTTCCTCTCTCCGCGGCATCGAAATTGAAGCCGACGCCATGCTGAAAGGCACCCGCGTAGACGGCATCTATACCGCCGATCCCGAAAAAGACCCCACTGCCACCAAATTCGACGAAATCACCTACGACGAGATTTTCCGCCGCAACCTAAAAGTGATGGACCTCACCGCCACTGCCATGTGCAAGGAAAACAACCTGCCCATCGTCGTGTTCGACATGGACACTCCAGGCAACCTGCTTAAAGTACTGAGAGGTGAAAAAATCGGAACTTACGTACACAACTAATATACACCGACAATGAACGAAGATTTGCAATTGTACCTCGACATGGCTGAAGACGCGATGAAACACGCCGCCAACTACCTGGAAGAATCCCTCGTACACATTCGCGCCGGTAAGGCCAACGTCCGAATCCTGGACGCCATCCGTGTGCCCTATTATGGCGGGCTCGTGCCCCTCCAGAACATCGCAACAGTGAGCACACCAGATGCCAAGACAATTGTCATCCAAGCTTGGGAAAAAAATATGATCAAGGAAATCGAGAAGGCCATCATGAATTCCGATGTCGGCATCACCCCCGACAACAATGGAGAGCTCATTCGCCTCGGTATTCCTGCACTGACCGAAGACCGCCGTAAATCACTGGCAAAGCAAGTGCACGGCGAAGGAGAAGATGCCCGAATCAGTATCCGAAATGCCCGTCGCGAATGCATCGATGAAGTCAAGAAATTAGTTAAGAAAGGGCTTTCAGAAGACCTTGGCAAGGATTCTGAAGCTGTTATTCAAAAAGTTCATGACCGCTATATGAAGCGCATCGACGAAATCGTCGCCGCCAAGGAAAAAGAAATCATGACCGTGTGAAAGGTCTCGTCGTCAAAAATACAGGAAGCAGTTACCTTGTCAAAACGGACGAGGGCTTGGCTGTGGAATGCATCATCAAAGGCAATTTCCGCATTAAAGGCCTGCGCAGTACAAACCCTGTGGCAGTGGGCGACCGGGTGATACTGGGTGAGCAAACGGGTGAAACTGTCTACATCACGGATATCGAAGACCGCAAAAACTACATCGTCCGCAAGCCCACCAACCTTTCCAAGCAGCTACACATCCTGGCTGCCAATATTGACCTGGCATTGTTGATTGTCACCATCAAATCGCCGACAACCAACACCACCTTTATCGACCGCTTCCTTGCCACAGCAGAGGCGTACCGCATTCCAGCTCATATTCTGATCAACAAGGTTGACTTGTACGACACAGAAGATCTGGAATACATGAAAGCCCTCATTCAGTTGTACACCTCTATCGGTTACCCTTGTACCGTCATTTCAGCCAAGAAGGATATAGGAATCGACCAACTGAGCAGCTTGATGCAAGGCAAAATCAGTTTGTTATCAGGCAATTCAGGGGTAGGCAAATCCACCCTCATCAATGCCATCGATCCACTGCACAACGCACGTACCGGTGACATTTCAGAGTCTCACCACAAAGGCATGCACACGACCACGTTTTCAGAAATGTTTGAATTGGTAAACGGCGGTTATCTCATTGATACCCCTGGCATTAAAGGCTTTGGAACCATCGACATGAAACCGGAAGAAGTCGGCCACTACTTCAAGGAAATTTTTGCAACCTCCGAAGAATGCCGATTCAACAACTGCACACACACCCACGAACCAGGTTGTGCTGTTCTGGAAGCGGTTAAGGAACATCGCATCAGTGAATCGCGTTATACGAGCTACCTGAGCATCCTCAATGACGAGGAGGAAGGAAAATACAGGGAAAAATTCTGACTACTTCGTTAAGACGGGCCAACCTTGAGCGTCCCATTCGATCACCCGGACAATGAGTTTGGAGGCACCATTTTCGGCTTTGGAATAACCGTGCGCAATGAGGTAATCGGTGTTGTCGAAGGTGTAGACTCCGCAATGGCCGGCAGCCGCAAACTGATCATCCCCTTTCAGAACGACAGTTCCACCGCCGGTTTCCAATGATTTTCCCTCCATGTCCATATAGGGTCCCGTCACCTTTTTGGAACGCCCCACCACCACATTGTAGTCGCTTTTCAAACCACGGCAGCAGAAGTCGTACGATGGAAAAAGATAGTAATACTTCCCATGCCGGAAAATGAACGGCGCCTCCACCGCTCCGTTTCCCGGGTCAGCAGCAGCCAATGCAGCATCGCGGGGACGGCTGCAAATGGTCTTGAATTCCTCTGGCTGTACCAAACCGGACAAGTCCTTTTTAAGTTTCACCAACTGAATACCTCCCCAGAAAGAACCGAAATCCATCCAGGGCGTACCCTTTTCGTCCACGATAACATTGGGATCAATGGCATTCCAGTTGGTGAGACCAGGCACGGATTTCACCACCATGCCTTGATCGGTCCAAACGGCGGTAGAATCCAGAGTCGTCGCACTGAAATGCCCGATCATGGACGTATTTTTACCGAATGCCGAACAGGAAAAGAACAAATGGAAACGTCCTTGGTAAAACAGGATGTCCGGTGCCCAGTAGCTGTTCCTGAAATCGGGCAGATAGTCCTTGACCCAACTTGGCGTCTGTTGGATGACCGGTTTTTGCATGGACCAGGTTTTCATATCTTTCGAAGTGAGGTGGGTAATTCCCCTGCCCGTGCAAAACAAATGGTAGGTATCCCCTTCTTTAATCATGACAGGATCGTGTACACCTGGATTTTTGGGATCGAACATGGGACGAGGCTGCCGTGGTGGCTGAACGGTTTGCGTGTCCTGTGCCTGGACACTTGCCGATAGCACAATGGAAAGCAGTAAAAACAGTTTGAATTTCATCGCTAGGTGGGTATGATTTGGTTTGACAAAGTAACAAAACGTTTTCGGGTATACAAAATCCATAATCAGCGCAAATTCGTATCTTTGCTTGTAATGCATCTACTCGAGGCCATGACCCCCATTTATACACACCGCCAATCCAATTTGGAAGACCTTCCCCAAATTTGTACGTTTCCGCAAAATCCGACGGAACTGCATTTCATGTACCCCAAGGCAACCTTCCCCCTTACTTTCGAACAGCTCAAGTTAAACTTCGACAACCGCTCCAACAGCACCGTATTCCTCTCGGACAAAACCGTGGTTGCCTTCGCCAACTTGTATGACATCGAACCGAGCAAGCAGTGTTTTCTTGGCAACGTCGTCATCAACCCTCTGTTTAGGGGCAAAGGAGTGAGCGAGTATCTTTTGAAAACGATGGCTGAAATCGCGGTTCAGGAGTATCAGGTCAAGGAACTGCACCTCACCTGCTTCAACACCAACACTCCCGGACTGCTGCTATACCTCAAAACAGGCTTCACGCCCTACGCCATGGAGAAACGCACCGACTTCGAAGGAAAATCCCTGCTGGCAGTACACATGAAGAAAGAAGTGTTCATCGAACAATTTGAATTTGAAGTGAAAAACTATTTTTAAACATTGTAACATGTACCAAGAATTCAAGAATCATCTCGAATCGGAACTGACCGCGATTGAACAGGCCGGATTGTTTAAAAAGGAACGCATCATCGTCTCCGCTCAAGGCGCCGTTATCCGCATTGAAGGAGGAAAGGAAGTTCTGAACTTTTGTGCCAACAATTATCTGGGTTTATCCAACGATGCCCACTTGATTGAAGCTGCTAAGAATGCTTTGGATTCTCACGGTTTTGGCATGTCCTCTGTCCGGTTCATTTGCGGAACGCAAGATCTGCACAAAGAGTTGGAAGCCTCCATCTCAAAATTTTTCGGTACGGAAGACACCATTTTGTACGCTGCCTGCTTTGATGCCAACGGCGGGGGTTT
>Ga0209430_1000917_pt1 | contig 24774 bp, 19 predicted proteins | sample BarGraIncub1133A_FD_184504 | JGI IMG/M metagenome (GOLD analysis project Ga0209430, IMG submission 184504) | Arctic peat soil microbial communities from Barrow, Alaska - Barrow Graham LP Incubations 11-33A (SPAdes) (version 2) | ecosystem: Environmental > Terrestrial > Soil > Wetlands > Peat... | reverse complement strand
AAATAAGTGACATCTTAACCTATATGATTGAAAAAGACGCCAACGGTTATTTCCTTCATGAAGGGGTTGAAGGGGCTCCCCATATTAAACCGGAGCATTTGCCGGTGTTTGATACTGCCAATACCATTTCCCCTATGGGTCATGTTTTAATGGTATCCGCCATTACTCCAATGATTAGCGGCTCGGTTTCAAAAACCGTTAATCTTCCCAATGACGCCAGTGTGGAAGATGTTGAAAACATTAATATACTCGCTTACCGTACCGGAACCAAGGCTATTGCCATATATCGTGATGCCTGCAAGGCATCCCAACCATTAAGTTCTGGAATGGCTGAAGAAACAGAAAAATCGCTTGAAGATTATACCTATACTGAACTTCTGGAGCTTGCCAAAGAGAGATCCAAGAAAGTACCCAATCGTATCAGACCTGAAGGCATGCGCCTAAGTCGAACCCATGCAGCAAAAATCAGTGATATTGAGCTTTATATTACCATTGGATTTTATGAAGATGGCGGTATTGCAGAAATTTTTGTTTCAACTGATAAAGAAGGAACCGTGGTAAAAGGCTTATTAGCTTCACTATCCAAGTCTATTTCCAATATGCTCCAATACCATATTCCACCAGACCAGATTTCTAAAATGCTGCGCGGTCAGAAATATGAGCCTTCGGGTTTTGTTTCAAGGCATCCCTACATTAAATTTGCGTCCTCGATTTCAGACTTAATCAGTAAGGTTCTTGACATTGAACATGGGGATTTTTCCAATTGTCAGGTTAAACCTAAAAACTTTACCATGATGAATCAGGCAAATTTGGTCCATAAATCCATGACCGATGGCGGCATGGTAACAGATTACAACACAACCTCGATAAATCAGGCTAATCCGGTGCCTCAGTCATTGGCTGATGGTGGAATGATCTCGGTTTACAACCAAAATCCCCAGGCAGAAACTCTTTATGGGGAAACTTGCAGCCAATGCGGCAGCGATCGTATGATGCGCAATGGGACGTGCAAGCTTTGTTTGGACTGTGGAACCACCACCGGATGCAGCTAAACCACAAAAATTATTTTGATGTTTGGTGTTTCTTTGATATAATAAACAATCAAGATACAAGGTTTAGGAGGTATTTATGCGAGAAAAAATAAAAGATGCCCAAACCATTGTGGTCAAAATGGGGACAACATCAGTAACCCACCCCAATGGAACCCTTGATTTTAAGAAGTTGGATAATCTTGCCAAAGTATTAACTGACCTTGAAAATAGTGGGAAAAGAATGGTTCTTGTGTCGTCCGGTGCCATTGGCGCCGGTATGAACCGTATGAATATGAAAGAACGCCCAAAAAAACTGAAGGAAAAACAGGCAGCTGCATCAGTGGGACAGGGTTTATTAATGCAGATTTACCACAAGTTTTTTGATGAGTATCATCAAACCGTGGGACAAATCTTGTTAACCAAAGATGTATTTAAGCATTCCATTAAACGTAACAATGCAATCAATACCTTCAGCGCCCTGATTGAACGGGGTATTATTCCCATTGTTAATGAGAATGACTGCATTGCTACCGACGAAATTGAAGAGGAGTGCTTTGGTGACAATGACATTCTATCCGCAATGACAGCAGATATTGTTGGAGCCGATCTCTTAGTGATTTTATCGGATGTGGATGGCCTTTACGATGATAATCCATCGGTTAATGAGGATGCCAGACTCATTAAAACAGTGACAAAGATTGACAATAATATTTGTGAAAGTGCCGGGAGTGCTGGCTCCTGCCAGGGAACCGGCGGCATGGTTACAAAGCTTGAGGCTGCAAAATATGCGACTGGCTGTGGCATTGATATGGTCATTGCTTCAGGAGAAATGTCGGATATCCTCTATGAGATATTAGCGGGAAAAGAAATAGGAACAGTATTTATCAGCGAACTAAAGAAAAAATAAAATGATTGGTTAATCCAGTCATATATGGAGGTTTACATGTTAAAAAAATTATTAGTAGGATTCGCTGCAGTTGCAGCAGGAATGTTAACGGTTTTTGGCGGGATCTATTTTGTTGAAAAAAGAAGAGAAGAGGCCCTTGGCGGAAAATTAATGCGTGTGAATTATCTCTTTACAAAAGATTTCGAAGATTAGGAACAGGTAAACTATGTCGAAGGTATTTATTTTTACGGCATCCACCGGTGCCGGTCATAATTTAGCCGCCCAGTCTTTAAAAGAATCACTGGATAATGCTGGCTTTGAGACCGAAGTTTACGATGCGTTTAAGGAAAGCAATGTCACCCTGGATCGTATAATTACAAAGGGGTATCAGCAAATGGTCATCAATGTTCCAAAATTATATGAACAGATGTACAATCAGTTTAATAACATGAATCGCTTTCAGCAAGGGATATTTCAAGTCCTGACACGCATTATGAACCCTGAAATTGTACCTTTGATTCGTGCCGGCAATCCTGATTTAATCATTACAACCCATCCTTTTGTCACTAATGTCCTTGGGACACTTAAAGAACTTGATGCCTTCGATGTACCGGTTTTATCAATCGTCACTGATTATAAAATCCATACCCTTTATCTCAAAAAAATGATTGATGCTTATATCGTCGGCAGTGACTACACCAAGCAAACCATGATAGATAAAGGGATTGTCCCTGATATTATTTATCCCTATGGCATTCCCATTCGTCAAACATTTCTCAAAAACAATCGTCTTGATCCCAAAGAAAAAACAGATATTGTCGGCACTATTTTATTAATGGCCGGAAGTTTGGGAACCAAACAAATGGAAAAAGCTTTTTCCTCTTTATTAAAAGTCAGGGAAAAGATTCGCATCATCGTGGTTTGCGGCAATAACGCTAAGATTGAAAAGGAAATTCGAAATCTCAGCAGTAAAGAAACGACTAATAATAAGATTGTGGAAATTCATGGTTTCGTCAATAACGTATCTGAATTAATGGACATGTCAGATGCGATTATTTCAAAACCCGGAGGATTAACTTCCACAGAAGCCATTGTTAAAAATATTCCCATGATTATTCCATTCTATTACCCGGGCCAGGAAGAGGAAAATGCGGATTATCTGGTAGACGGCGGAATGGCCATTAAGGTCAATAAGATTAAGGATCTGACCTCAATGGTTGATTTTCTATTTGAAAATAAATATATTATTAAACGGATGTCTGAGAATATGTCTGAACAAGCTGCGAAACACTCCATGAGTAAAACCATTGAGCTATGTCAGGATTTAATTAAAACCAATAAAAAAAGACTATTGAAATCAGCAGGTGAGTGAACTATGAAAAAAGAAATGTCGAAAACCTATAATCCAAAAGAAGTTGAGAATAAAACCTATGCAAGATGGGAAGAAAAAGGGTATTTTAAACCTGAAGTTCATCCCCAGGGAAAACCCTTTACCATCGTGATGCCGCCACCAAACATTACCGGCCAACTGCATATGGGCCATGCCTTTGATGGCACCCTCCAGGATGTTCTCACCCGATATAAACGCATGGATGGCTATGCTGCTTTATGGCTGCCGGGAACAGATCATGCAAGCATTGCCACCGAGGTTAAGGTGGTGGATAAGCTCCGGGAAGAAGAAGGCAAAACCAAAAAAGATATTGGCCGAGAAGCCTATATGGAACGGGCCTGGGATTGGGCACTGACCTATAAAACACGGATCACCGACCAATTGAAAAAACTGGGAGCCTCCTGTGACTGGAGCCGGGAACGGTTCACCATGGATGAAGGATGCAGTCAAGCGGTGAATGAAGCCTTTGTCAGCCTTTATAATAAAGGACTGATTTATAAGGGAAGCCGGATTATCAACTGGTGCCCTACCTGTAAAACTGCTTTATCCGAAGCTGAGGTGGAATATGCCGAGCAACAGGGACATTTATGGCATATCAGGTACCCACTGGCAAACAGCGACGAATATCTCACTGTGGCCACCACACGACCGGAAACCATGCTGGGAGATTCCGGGGTAGCTGTTCATCCCGATGATGAACGGTATCAGCATCTCATCGGAAAAACCGTTATATTGCCTTTATTAAATAAAGAAATTCCCATTGTGGCTGATACCTATGTGGATATTAATTTTGGAACCGGGGTTGTTAAAATGACTCCGGCCCATGATCCCAATGATTATGAAGTAGGACTTCGACATAACCTGGAACAGATTCGTGTCATTAATGATGATGCAACCATGAATGATCTGGCCGGAATCTATAAGGGGTTGGATCGTTATGAATGCCGAAAAGCGGTAGTGAAGGATTTAGACGCCCTGGGTCTTCTTGAAAAAATCGAAGAGCATCAACACAATGTTGGCGGTTGCTACCGCTGTTCTACCACTGTGGAAACAATGACCTCTGAACAATGGTTTGTGAATATGGAACCCCTGGCTAAACCGGCACTGGAAGCTGTCAGAAACCGGGAAACTGAATTTATTCCGGATCGTTTCAGTAAAATATATTACAATTGGATGGAAAACATTCGAGATTGGTGTATTTCACGTCAATTGTGGTGGGGACATCGCATTCCAGCCTATTATTGCGATGATTGTGGGGATATGATTGTGGCAAAAGAAATGCCGCTGACTTGTCCAAAATGCGGAGGATCTCATTTTACCCAGGAAGAGGATGTTTTAGATACCTGGTTCAGCTCTGCGCTTTGGCCCTTTTCAACCTTGGGCTGGCCTGAAAACACCGAAGATTTAAAAAAATTCTATCCGACCACAGTACTGGTTACCGGTTATGATATTATTTTCTTCTGGGTTGCTCGAATGATTTTTATGGGCATTAACGAAATGGGTGAGCCGCCATTTAAGGATGTTTATATCCATGGATTAGTCAGAGATTCCCAGGGACGAAAAATGAGCAAATCTTTGGGGAATGGCATTGATCCCCTGGAACTCATTGAAACCTACAGTGCCGATGCACTGCGGTTTACTATTATTACCGGAAATTCCGCAGGCAATGATATCCGATGGCAGGATGAAAAGGTTGAATCCAGCCGAAACTTTTTAAACAAAATATGGAATGCCGCCCGCTTTGTTTTGATGAATCTTGACGATGATATTATGGATAAAAAGGATGAGGCATTGGCTCATCTTGAAAATACGGATAAGTGGATTTTAAGCCGAATGAACACCATTGTTCAGGAAGTGAACCATAATATGAGTAAATACGAGTTGGGGATTGCCGCATCGAAGATTTATGATTTTACCTGGAATGAATATTGTGACTGGTACATTGAATTGGTGAAACCGAGATTGTATGGGGAAGAAGAAACAACTAAACTCGCTGCCCAATATACACTGAGGATTGTTTTGGATACCATACTGCGATTATTACACCCATTCACGCCATTTATCACCGAAGAAATTAACGGCTATTTACCAGGAACTTACGGAGACATAATGATTGCCCAGTGGCCTCATTATGATGAGGCCCTTGTTTTTCCGGATGATGAAAAGCAGGTCGTTTTTTTAATGGAAGTCATCCGAAGCATTCGCAATATCCGCTCAGAAATGGATGTGCCGTACTCCAAAAAAACTCAGCTCTTTATTATTTCTGATAACAAAAGATTGATCCACTTAATGGAAGAATCACTTTTGTATTTTCAAAAACTGGCTTCGGTTTCCACCATTAAGCTGATTACAAAAAAAGAAATCGAAGAAAACTTTGTTTCAGCAGTAGTTGAGGATGTTGAACTCTTCATTAATTTAGATGAATTGGTTGATAAAGAAAAAGAAATTTCTCGACTGACAAATGAACAAAGCAAACTGCAAAAAGAAATTGATCGTCTCAATCAAAAACTTTCCAACAAAGGTTTCACCGATAAGGCCCCAGAAAAAGTGGTTGAAATTGAACGTGAAAAACAACGGATATATATTGAAACAATGGATAAGGTAAAGGAACGAGTGGCTTATTATCAAAAATAGGCCTTTCATCTATGCCAATACTGTGCTAAAATGCATTAAAAGAATTTACACCCTGAAGGGGAGTAACTCGCCGCAAGGATTTATCCAGTCGTCAATACGGGAAGAATTTCCCCGGTTGGATAGCAAGGAAGCTTGGAGTAAGACCTTTATTTCTTAACGTTTGTTGAATCAACAATCATGAGAAATAAAGGTCTTTATATTTTTAAAGGAGGAAATTAATTGGATAAAAAAGAGAGCTTTTTAAGTTCACCATTAGAGATCGAACAGGCATTTGAACTTAATCCACTGACCGGTTTAAGTTCCAGTCAGGTAGAGGAAAGAATAAAAATCCATGGGAAAAATAAAATGGATGAAGGTGAGAGAAGATCCTTTGGGATAATGTTTATCTCTCAATTCAAAGATTTTCTGATTCTGGTGCTTTTGGTTGCAGCGGTTATTTCAGGATTCCTGGGAGAAATCAGCGATACCGTTCTTATTCTTATTATTGTTATTGTCAATGCCCTTATCGGTGCCATACAAGAAAAAAAGGCGGAAAATTCCATGGAAGCCTTGAAAAACCTGACAATTCCAGAAGCCAAGGTTTTACGAAATAATCAGCGTGAAGTTATAAAATCTGAAGACCTGGTTCCGGGAGATGTTGTGTTTTTAGACGCCGGAGATTTTGTACCGGCGGATGGTCGTTTAATTGAGGAAGCCTCGCTAAAAATTACGGAATCTTCATTAACCGGGGAGTCCATGCCGGTGAATAAATCAATTGCTAATATTGAAGAGCCGGAAACAGCTTTGGGGGATCGTAAAAACTCTGTCTATATGAGTAGTTTGGTAAATTACGGTCGGGGAAAATATGTGGTAACAGCCACCGGCATGAACTCTGAAATCGGTAAAATTGCCGGGATGATCCAGGGAACAAAAACCATGCAAACCCCACTTCAAAAGCGGTTAGAGGAACTGGGAAAAGTGTTAGCCATCGGTGCGATTATTGCCTGTGCTGCGGTTTTTATCATTGGACTCATCCGCGGAGGAGACCCTTTATTACTATTTTTAACTGCAGTAAGTCTTGCCGTTGCAGCCATTCCTGAAGGTTTACCGGCAGTGGTTACCGTGGTTTTGGCCATCGGGGTTCAAAAGCTTGTGACTAAGAATGCCATTATCAGAAAGCTTCCAGCCGTTGAAACCCTGGGCTGTGCGTCGGTCATCTGTTCAGACAAAACAGGCACCCTAACACAAAATAAAATGACCATTAAAAAGATTTATGCTAACGACACGGTTATGGACACCAAAGACTTAAAAGAAAGAGTCTTAAACAGTCCTGAAAAAATGGTGGCACAAATTGGACTGCTTTGCAATGACGCCTCCATCGTCAATGGAAAGGACGGACGCCGGGAAATAGGAGATCCCACCGAGGTTTCCATGGTAGCCTTTGCAGGAACCCTGGATTATGATAAAATCTCCGAGGAAGAAAAATTCCCTCGGGTTGGTGAGTTGCCCTTTGATTCTGGTCGAAAGCTCATGACCACGGTACACAAAATCGGCGAATCCTGGTACAGTTTTACCAAAGGGGCACCAGACGTAATGATCACAAGGGTTGGGCATGTTTTTTTAACTGATGGTATTTTCCCTTTAACCGAAGTGATGATTGAAAAGATTCACGGTAATAATGAAGCTCTTTCCAATGATGCTTATCGTGTCATTGCCTATGCCTATAAAAAATATGCGGTAAAGCCAGAAATTTCTTTTGAAGAACTGGAAAATAACCTGATTTTCTGTGGATTAACTGGTATGATTGATCCTCCAAGAGAAGAAGTCAAAGAATCCATCCGGATATGTAAAAAAGCCGGAATCAAAACGGTGATGATCACCGGGGACCATAAAAATACAGCGGTCGCCATTGCCAGGGAATTAAATATTTTCGAAGAAAAGAGCTTGGCTCTCACTGGCATTGAGTTGGCACGACTCAGTGATCAGGAGCTCAGCGAAAAAATTGAACATATTGCAGTCTATGCACGGGTTGCTCCGGAACATAAAGTTCGCATCGTGGATGCCTGGCAGAAAAAGGGCCAGGTGGTTGCCATGACCGGTGACGGGGTCAATGATGCACCAGCTCTTAAAAAAGCGGATATTGGCTGCGCCATGGGAATCACAGGTACGGATGTTTCCAAGGAAGCCGCAGAAATGATATTAACAGATGATAACTTTTCCACCATTGTGTCAGCAGTGGAAGAAGGACGGGGGATTTACGCAAATATTAAAAAAGCCATTCACTTCCTTTTATCCTGTAATATTGCCGAGATCCTCATTCTGTTTATTGCAACCCTGGTTGGTTGGATACAACCCCTGCTTCCCATTCATATCCTATGGATTAATCTGGTAACAGATAGTTTACCGGCCCTTGCCCTGGGTGTTGAAAAGAATGATCCTGGAATTATGAACGAAAAACCACGAAATCCCAAAGAAAGTGTCTTTGCCCATGGAATGGGCGGGCGTATTGTGTATCAGGGAATTATACTGGCAATCATCACATTAACAGTTTTCCAAATTGGATTGGCGAATTATAGCGTTGAAGTTGCCAGAACCATGTGTTTTGCGGTGTTGGCATTTTCTCAGTTAACCCATGCCATTAATGTACGGTCACAAAAGAAATCCCTATTTAATTCAGGGCTTTTCACAAATCGATATTTATGGATGGCATTGGGATTATCTTTTGCCCTTCAATTAGCCGTACTGTTAATTCCGGCATTCCAACCCATTTTTCATGTGGTTGCCATGAATGGTATGCAATGGTTTGTTGTAATTATCGGTTCGCTTAGTCCTTTAGTGATTGTGGAGTTCACAAAGTTTATCGGACGTTTGCTCAGAAGAAAACTAAAACTAAGACTTAAAAACGTATAAAAGAGTTTAAAAAGAGGCTGTTGCAGAATCTGCAACAGCCTCCTATTCTTATTTTTATTTAGATAATCGGAAAATTTATAAAACCACCGAAATTTGTTTATGTAACCTAGACAGCGAAGCTCACAATGCTTTTGCTATCAATTTTTATTGGGTGAGGGTTTTAAGAACTGATGCGTATAGTTCCTGGGTGTTAGCTTTCCATCGATCACAAATATCAAGGGCCAGCTTTAAGGTTGGCGCATTAAAATTTATTTCCATGAGCATACTATTATTTTCAAGAAGCTTTAATTGGACAAGGTAATCCGATTCACCTTTTTTTTGATAGTTTGCAGTGACCTTGACCTCTTTAAAAATCTTTTCTCTGTTTTCCTGAAGATAAAGGTTAATCATTTCCATAATATAAGTTGGAATCTTGTTGTTAAAAACTTTAAGGGTTTCTTTACCAATAGGTGTTAGAGTAAGGACTGATTTACCGTCAAAATCCAAGGTCGAAAGGAATTCATCTTTTAACAGATCATCAATATAAAGCTGAATATCAAAATAACTGATTTGCAAATTTTCAATGACAATTAAGGCGATTTGTTCACGGGTCAGTGACGTATTGATTTGTTTTAAAACGTATAAAATAATGAGCTTATTTTCAGCCTGTTGCTCAGAGTTAAAGAGCATGGTTACCACCACCTTTGTTTATTGTACAAGTAGTTGTATTGTACCATATTAAAGGGATAATGTGTTTAGTTCTAAAGAAATAAGAGGAAAATATGGAAAAATCAGAAACAAAAACCACATCAGCAATTTTCGAGAAAAGTGAAACCCTTAGGGAAGCACTCATTGATCTTGGAAAGTCTTTAGGTGCTGCGGAATTGGGCTTTTCAGACCTTGAGTGTTTACCTGATGAAAAAAGAATGGGATGCAGCAACGGGATTACCGTCATAATTCGGCTTTCCGACGGCATTCTCAATCAAATAGAAAACGAACCTACCCAAACCTATTTTAGCCATTATCGCAGTGTCAATCGGCTCATCGATCTGATTACCCTGCGGCTGGTGCTGCTTTTAGAGGAGCAGGGATATCCATCCATCGCCATTCCGGCTTCCCAGTCAGTTTCCGATCCCAAGGACAACTTTACCGGTGCCTTTCAACACAAAACAGGGGCGGTATTAGCCGGACTGGGTTGGATTGGGCGAAGTGCCTTATTTATTCATCATACCCATGGACCGAGAATTCGCCTGGGAACGGTATTGACCAATGCACCTCTGGCCACCGGTTTACCCACTCAAAAAAGTTTCTGCGGATCCTGCCGAGTTTGTGTCACAGCCTGCCCGGCCATGGCTATTGAGGGTCGTCTCTGGGAACCGGGAATGCCTCGAAACGAACTTTACGATGCCTACAGCTGCAGTACTCATATGAAAGTGGCCTACCAGCATATTGGCAGGGGAGCGGTGTGTGGATTGTGTGTGGTGGCCTGTCCGGTTGGTAAGAAAAAAAAAGAGTCGCACACGGACTAGCCTAAAGTTTGCTGATGTTTATTAATCGTTGACTGGAACCACTTTACTTTTATTTGCATTAGCTGTAAGATAGAGAAATGTTATTATATACGTTTAAAATAAATTTAAAAGTGATTAATGGCATAAGACTACATTGTATTCCAAGTAAAATATATTTAAGTTAATCGAGGACAAAAAATATTTTATGAATAGCTGAAGGGATAAAGTAATGGAAAAATTAGAAGAACGATTAATTGAGGCATTTGGAACCACCGGTTTTTTTGAGCACAAGAAAATTAAATTCAGTGATATACTCATTACCCAGGATGTATTCAACCAATGTGAAAGAAACACCTGTGGGAACTTTGGGAAAAATCATGCCTGTCCACCCAAAGCCGGCAGTGAAGAAGAACGGGTTGCCAGGGTCAAAAAATATGATGATGCGTATTTGGTGAACATTGTCCTTTCCATTAAAAACCGAGAAGATATGATGAACAGTGGGGTGCTGTTCAACGAAGCAACATCAAAATTGCGAAAAGTCTTCGAAAATGATGATGTGTTTGTGATGGGGGCAGGCCCCTGCACCATTTGCGAAAAATGTTCCGCATTGGAAGAGGAACTTTGTCGTTTCCCTGAAAAAACCCAATATTCCATGGAAGGCAGCGGCATTGATGTGATGCGCATGTCCATGAATATGAAAATGACATATAACGCCGGTATGGGGAATGCGGCATTCTTTTGTTTAGTTTTATATCGTTCATAAAAAGAAAAATTCAGCGCCGTATCATGATAAAAAACAAAATTAAAGCATAATGGAACTGTTTTATGAATATTCTGCGGTTTAGCTTGAAAAAAAACCTTACATAGGTTTTTTTTTATGGTAAAATATTATATAATAAGATCATAGATCTGCCGGCTAGTTTTGCGGGCAGTTTTTAAATTGTGAAGAAACAAGAGAGAAGCCAGTGAAAAAATTTATAATCGAAGGTGTGCTTGAAAATAGCATACTGGATCAAATGGAAATTGAACCAGGGGATAAGCTGATATCAATTAACGGAACACCGATTATAGATGTTCTGGATTATCGCTATTTAATGGCTGATGAGGAATTATTATTAGAGATTGAAAAATTGAATGGGGAAATCTGGGAACTTGAAATCGAAAAGGATCTTGATGAAGATCTGGGGGTTTTATTTTCAGAGGAAATGATTCAGACTAAAACCTGTAAAAATAATTGCATTTTTTGCTTTATTGACCAGTTGCCAAAGAGAATGCGAGAAAGTCTGTATGTGAAGGATGATGATGAACGTCTGTCCTTTCTGACGGGAAATTATATTACCATGACCAACCTGTCTACAGCTGAAATGGAACGTATTATCCGATACCGGATTATGCCCATGAATTTATCCATTCATACCACCAACCCCGCTCTGCGCTGTGAAATGCTAAATAATCGTTTTGCCGGGAATGTGATGGATTACCTGGAGGCTTTTAAAACCAATAAGATTCAAATGAATGGACAAATTGTATTGGTACCAGGCTATAATGATGGCGAAGAACTGGTGAAAACCTTGGCGGATCTAAAGGAATTTTATCCCACCCTCCAATCCGTTTCAGTGGTGCCGGTCGGGATTTCCAGGCATCGTCAGGGGCTTCAAAAAATTGAGGGCTTTGATCAGGCCCGTGCTCAAAGAACTTTAAAGATTATCGAAAAAGTCCATAATGAAATGGAAGAAATCCATGGCGAAGGTTTTGTCTATGCCAGTGATGAGTTTTTCCTAAAGGCCAAAGCCGTGATCCCGGAGCCATCCTACTACGATGGGTTTCCGCAAATTGAAAACGGGGTCGGAATGCTGGCGGATTTTGAAGATTCTTTTAACCTTGCACTGGAAAAGTATCATAAAGCGGCTTTAAAGAAAACAAAATTCCCGAAAATTGGGATTGTCACCGGAATGGCGGCCTATGAATTTATTTTAAAGTTGATTGAAAAAATGAAAAAACAGATTCCCGCCATTGATGTACTAGTCTATCCCATAGAAAATGATTTTTTTGGAGATGAGATTAGCATTTCCGGTTTAATCACAGGAAAAGATATCATTGAGCAATTAAAGACGAAAATAAAAGAATCATCAAGAGAGTGTTTGCTCATTCCTGAAAATGCGCTCAGAAGTGGGACGAAACTGCTGCTGGATGATTGGACACTGGAAACCCTGAGTAATGCACTCAACCTAAAAGTTATAGGGGTACCGGTTAATGGCGAAAGCCTGATTCTAAGAATAATAAGTGAGGAATAATTACTATGCCAAAGCCGATAGTTGCTGTGGTCGGACGCCCGAATGTTGGAAAGTCCACCCTGTTTAATAAATTAGTTGGAGAACGAATAGCCATTGTAGAAGATACCCCAGGGGTTACCAGAGACCGGATCATTGCGGATGCCGAATGGCTTAATCACCATTTTACCCTCATCGATACCGGCGGTATAGAGCCCCATACCAAGGATGATATCCTGATGCAAATGCGTATCCAAGCTGAGATTGCCATTGATATGGCGGATCTTATCATCCTCATGGTTGATGGCCGTGAAGGGATGACGGCAACGGATTTAGAAGTTGCTAACATGATCCGCAAGCATGATAAGGATGTTCTGCTGGCGGTTAATAAGGTGGACAGTAAAAATCTGGAAGCCAGTATCTTTGAGTTTTATAATCTTGGCCTAGGCGATCCCATCGGAATTTCGGCCGAACAGGGCCTCGGCCTGGGCGATTTTCTTGATGTGGTGATCGATCATATTAAGCGATATTATTGTGAAGAGGAAGAGGAAGATGACCGATTAAGAATTGCAGTTATTGGAAAACCAAACGTCGGAAAATCCACCTTGATCAATAAGGTTTTAGGGGAAGAACGACTGATTGTCAGCAATATTCCAGGAACCACCCGGGATGCCGTTGATACCAATGTTCGCTATGATGGTCAGGATTATGTATTAATTGATACTGCTGGCCTCAGACGAAAAAAGAAAATCTATGAAGACATTGAACGATACAGTATTGTTCGGGCCATTGCTGCAGTGGAAAGAAGCCAGGTCGTTTTAATTATGATCGATGGTTCCGAAGGGGTCACTGAGCAGGATGCCAAGATTGCCGGCATTGCTCATAATCGAGCAAAGCCTTCCATCATCATTGTTAACAAATGGGATGCGGTTGAAAAAGATAATAAAACCATGAAAAAGAATGAAGAAGATATCAGAGATATGCTTTCTTTTATGACCTATGCCCCAATCATCTTTATTTCTGCTAAAACAGGGCAGCGTTTAGGTAAAATATTCGAAACCATAGAGTTTGTTAAAGCTCAAAGTGCCAAACGTATCACCACCGGTAAGCTCAATGAAGCTATGGCAGAGTTTGTCCTGATGAAACAGCCACCATCCAAACATGGTCGACGATTACGGCTTTATTATTCGTCACAGGTTGCCATTAATCCACCAACCTTTGTTATTTTTGTTAATGATGCAACGCTGGTGCATTTTTCGTATCAACGTTATCTGGAAAATAAAATCAGAGAAACCTTTGATTTCTTTGGGACACCGATTAATGTGTTTATCAGAGAACGGACAACAGAGTATTAACAGCACTGAAAGGTGAAAATATTTCGCACAAATCGATAGAGAAAAACAAAGAAACACAGAAAATTAAATGGTAAATAAAAAGAAACTGTTCGCAGAGGAAAATTTATTTTATCATGGGACGAAAAGAACAACGCGCAATTAAAAAAGCATTTGAAAAAGACATGGTGTCGTTTTTAAAAATACAGCATCATTTTTTTCCGAATCTGGTGAAAGAATTAAGCCGGGTTGAAGATCCGAGACATTAGAGCTATACAGCGTATGATATTGAAGAAATTTTATATCCGATCTTGTTAAAAAATGTGTTTAATCTGACATCCATGCAGGAAATGACCAATCAGTTTAATCAGGAAGAACGGGTTCTCAATGTTTGTGTAAATGTCAAACTGTAGGCACCTACACATAAAAAAAGTCCAACCGCAAGAGCTGGACTCGTGATTTTATACTTAATCAATTGGTTTTATAACAATCCGATGAAAGTGTTTTCGACCAGGGAAGAAACTGATCAACCAATTCAGGATGGTTCACCAGATCGGTATTGGACATTTCTTTCAGAATATATACCAGATAATTATAGGGCTTCAGCTGATTGCTTTTCGCTGATTCCGTAAGGCTGTAAATCATGGCACTGGCAGTCGCACCTTCAGAGGTACAATGCATCACCCAGTTTTTTTGATTATGTGTTTAAGAACATAATCGAAAGAAGTGTGTGGCTATTTAACTGGCTGTTCTTAAGATGTTGCCATGTTGTTTAGATATAAGCACAAAGACTGTTACTTTTGTAGCAGTTTTTTTATAGCGGTGCGCTTGGCATGGGCGTAATCCGCTTTGCTTATTTGTTTGAATGGATATTGTTTGTTTTTGGATTTATCCTGCATTACCGGGAACACATAATCTCAGATATCAAAAGGAATAAAATATTGACTTTTATCTGTGAAATGTTAGTATTAATATATTGGGAGGAAAATAAGCATGTATATTAACGGAATAGAAACAAAACAAAATATTTATCTGACAGCCAAAAATCTCTTTTATGAAATAGGATATCAAAAAACTACGATTCGATTAATTTCTGAACATGCAAATGTGCCTATTGGTTTAACAAATTATCATTTTAAAAATAAAGAAAATATTGTAAAGCAGATATATGCAGAATATATTGACAACATTTTAAAGTTTATCGATGCTGAAATTGGAGATAAACTCGATAGCTTTTTACTCCGTCAAATCACTAGTTTGAGAATATATTACAATAATATTTTGATTGATAAAAATAATTCTCATTTTGTCATTACAAATTCTAACTTTGAAATGTTATATAACCGGGTAGACGTAGCCTACCAAAGGATTCTAGATGAAAACAATATTACTCTGCCTCGAGAAATACTTAAATCATACATTATAGCTGAATTTGGTGCTCGACATGAATTATTACTGCGCTATTACTCAAAGGAATTAGATCTTTCAATTCAAGGACTTGTGGACACTATATCATGCATTGCGCCCAGACTATTTGAAGTTGATCAAAAAATAGTCGGTAATGCATTGAATGAATCTTTAATCTTATATAATAGTATCGACGCTTCTGGGATAAAATTTTTAATTTCATGAAATTGACAACGCCTGTCATTCGGATTTTTATGATATTACATTTTTAAAAATACAAATGTCGCTGAAACTGGAATCTTCAATACCGCTTATTAATAAAGTACGGCAAATAATATAAGTCCATGAAAGAAAGCTCGTGTGGATGAAGTTAACACATAACACGACACAAAGCGGAATCAAACATGGACTGTCAACGTTGCCATAGTTGTCAATGTAATAACCGTAGTCAAAAGAAAATCGGCTGACCTGATCCTTTTACAGAGATCATTGTTTCACAACAAGAATCGAACAAAATTCGAATGGCTTACTTCGAAAATATTACATAAAGAAATCTTACAAAGCTCTTGATTAATCCGGTCACCCAATGCAAAAAATCCCGCACTTCTTGCTGAAACAGATCCAAAAATTTTTAGCAATTTTTATTTTACGTTATTAAAAAAGACAATAAACCCATTAAGGCTTCTTCTGGTCCTTGAATGCTTTCTTTCGCTACTTCAATTGCGTCAGCTGGGATTTCATATTTCTTCAAATTCTCCTCTAACGTTCTATAATATTCTGATTTTAACTCCATTTGAAAATCTCCTTTTAATTATTTAGTAAGTACCATATTCTTTAATGCATTTTATTAATGCCTGTAAATTCTCGATTTTTAAATCACTGGCTCTGAGAATCGATTTGTCAATACCAAAAATATAATTTCCTCCAGGTGCCAATATATCCATGTATTCTTTAGCTTTGTCTTCAACTTCCGGGATAGTACCATATCTCAATAATGACAAAGGAAAGAGGCCTTGTATGATATGTTTATCACCTAATTTACTTTTTACAAATTCCGGATCACCGTGTTCAAATTGCATTTCGCAGCCGGCTGGGAGTTCATACAAATAATCTAAATATCGCATCCAGTCCTCTTCGCAAAACATGGATACCCCATATCCTGAATCCACAATATTTTCGACCATTCTTTTAAAAGTTGGCCACCAGAATTTTTCAAAATCTTTTTCTCTCATATAAGGAGCCATATGTAGAGAGATTCCAACACGCGTTTTTTTTGCGGGTTCCGTTGTCGGCATTCCCAGCTTTAAGGCAAGAGGAAACAACGCTTCGCATGCATCCAATACTTTTGTTGGATATCTTCTGATATCCGAACTTATTCCAGTAAAAGATCTAAATGTATCTGCAAGTAAATCAAAAGGTGCTCTGGTTCTTTTAACTTTAAATTTTTCGGTAACTTTACCATATTTTCCAGCAATGCGTTTCGACGCGGGTCCTATTTTTCCCATGATAAGATCCTTTGACATTTGCATTTTCAAGAGAGCAATCATATTTTCAGGTGCAGGCTTTGCCAATTCGGCATAGAATTTTGGTAATACTTTTTCCCAACACACTTTAATGGGATCACTGATTAATTCATTATAATCCTCTGGCTCAATGCCATGAATATCTGGGTGTTGCATAAATCCATCTCCACCCATAACGTAATTCTTGGCTCCAAGCATTTTATAAAACGAGGGCAATCTGGATGAAAAACCTACTACAAGGTCCGTATCAAATAATTCATTTGTAAATTCCATTGCTTCAATTATTTTATCTGCACTGTATTGAGCGGTAATTAAATTCATTCCTGCGTACTCTATACTGGCAGCGCCGTCAACTTCTATTGATATGGGTATTCTTTTGGGTATATTCCCTTCATATACATCAATAAAATTCTGATTCTTTTCTTGTGATTCTTTACTTATTTCTTGCTTATTCAATCTATAATCTCCTTGTTATAATTTTATTTTTTTCAATGGTTAAGCTTGAGTTAATGAAAATATTTAATTTAGGATACTCATATCCGCGTTTTCTCCAACTCTGCCGGCCTCAATTTCTTCTTTTATCCGTGCAAGTTTTTTATCGTTTAGTGGATAAAGTACTGCAACGAGTCCAATGGAAACAACTGCCAAAACAAGTGGTAAGACTGTTTGTAAATTAATAAGTGTACTAATAACATCCTGTGAAGGCCCCACTCCATTTACATACGTTGCAGCATTATATCCTGCTGATGCTAATAATGCCGTTCTTACAAAGGTAGACAATGTCATTCCGACACGAATTGATACAGAAAACATGGACATGCTTAAACCGTCTGTTCTTTCGCCTGTTTTCCAAGCACCATAATCAGCAGCAGCCGCAAACATTGGCATTATATATGCTTCAATAATACCTCCGAAGAAGCTTGCACATGAAATAACGGCGATGAACATTCCTGTTGTTAAATTGTTAAACGATAGGGTAGCAATTAGCAATATGATTATTTGAACCACACCCCCTGCTACAAACGCTTTTTTAGAATCCTTGAATATTTTCACCCAAAACAATCCACAAATTACACCCACTACGGCACTAAGGTTAAACGCCAGCATAAATATTCCCAAAGACGCGAAGTCTTTAGCGACATATTTGAAAAAGTATGTTGCACTCATAACTTGGAAGAAGTAGAAAGTTTTATAGATTGTCATAAACAAAAACATTACTAAAAGTGCTCGATTTGTCAACAATCCTTTAACAACAATTTTTAAGGGGACTTTTGGTTTACGTTGTGAAGTCACTGCTGATTTCGCAGCAATTGCATCCTGCTCCATGGATGTTCCTTGTAAAACTGAGGCAAAAGCAAGATAACAGATGACTCCAAATGATCCGAGTATTAAACCGGTTGTTGCCCAGCCACCAGCTTCAGAACCAGTTTTCGCGGTTAAAAGTATCAGAAGCGCTGGTGCAACATATCCCCATAAGGTTTTCCCACCATCTCGACCAATTTTTTGGGCAACTGCTAAGTGCGTTCTTGTTTTTGGATCAGGTGCCAGTCGGGGATAAATAGAGACAACGGTTACATTTACCATCGCTAGAAAAACTGCAAGGATGATACTTAATACAAATACAAAGAAACCTAATTTTTCAGGTGCTGATGTAAGTGCCGGCAAGGCGAACAGTATCATATATGATATTGCCGCACCGATTGACCCGATTATGATCCATTGCCAATATTTGCCTTTTCTCAAAGTAACTCTATCAAGAAAAGCTCCAAATATAGGCGCAAACGCAAATTCTACTATCGTTTTTACCATCTCTAATATACCAGATAAAACTAACGGTATCATATAAATATCTGTTAATAGCATCGCTAAATATGAATCAAAATATCCCTTAAAGGTTGCGCCCCCAAAATTTGGGAGTACATAAAGATCTCGTGTTAGTTTATCCCGTTTAATTGTTTTTTCATTATTGGTTGCTTGACCTGCCATTTATTATTCTCCTTTTTTAGAATTTGATGTCTGATTGTTTTAATTAAATAACTTATTTTCCTCCTTTCATCACGCATATCGTAACACCTCCTTTTTTACAATATTGAATAATTTCTATTTTGTACAATATATCATCGCTTTCACAAAAAGTAAACAATAAAAAAATATATTTTTACAAAAAAAATCATCGCCCAGATATTTAACAATCTGAATGAGGATTGAATGAATAAATGGCATATATTTATACAAAAGTTCAATTATAGCTTACATAAAGATAATATAATTCATTGATAGCGTATTACAAGGGAATAATGAGACACCCCCTTCTTCGTTGGAAATCTTGACTTGTACCAATATATAGCTTGGCAACGCTGTTTCCGATACCTTCGTCAAAAGTTCCATGGTGATATACAAAAGCAAAAACTATGCTCAAAATAAATATCGTTGAGAATGGATGAAATAGTCGTAAAATTTAAAAATGGAGTAGTTTTGATTACGATGCCGAATTAGATTTTGGAATGATGAGAAGTGGAATCTTTTTTTGGTAAAAACTAAATACGGGGGTATCATACGAATGCAAACATATACACACAAGATATTCATGTGTATATCTTCTAGATGAGCGAAATTTTGGAAAAGAATGGTGTTGAGATGTTTTATAGAGGTATAAATTAAAAACATATCAGGAGGAGAAAACATGATTATAATTGGAGAAAAGATCAACGGCAGCATACCAGCGGTGAAAGAAGCCATTGAAAAAAGAGACGCCGCATTTATTGCGGATCGAGCTGTAAAACAGGCAGAGGCAGGAGCTAATTTTATCGATGTCTGCGCCAGTACAACCCCAGAGGACGAAATTGAAACCCTTAGATGGCTCATTGAAGTAGTCCAGGATGCAACAGTTACACCGCTTTGCATTGATAGTCCCAATCCAAGAGCCATTGAAGCTGTATTTAAATATACAAATAAACCGGGAATGTTGAATTCTATTTCGGAAGAAGGAGATAAATGCGAGATATTGCTGCCGCTAATGGAAGGAAATACTTGGGAAGTCGTGGGGCTCACCTGCGACAACAACGGAATCCCGAATGATGTACAGACTAAGGTAGATATCACAAAAAGCATGGTTGAGAAGGTAACCCAATATGGCATCACAGTGGATCGTATTCATATCGATCCCTGCGTAATGGCGCTGTCAACCGAAAACAACTCCATGTTGAATTTTGTCCAGGAAATATCAATGATTATGGAATTATACCCAACGATTCATGTAACCGGTGCCATCAGCAACATGTCCTTTGGGCTTCCAGTTCGGGCACTTTTGAATAAAACAGCCATGGCATTTACCATTCAGGCAGGGATGGATTCAGCCGTACTGGACCCACTCAACCGAGACATGATGGGAACTATTTTTGCCACCTATGCACTGTTAGGAAAAGACAAGCATTGCAGAAAAAACAGCAAGGCGTTCCGGGCAGGTCAAATCGGATCATTGATGCAACCGGATTATTTTATTTCAAAGAAAAACACTGTGAACATTGTCTGAAAAAAACAGTTAACAGGGGGACCTCCGAAGAGAAAACCACTTATTATCACAGCGTACTGGAAGCAAAAATAGTGTTTGGAAAAAATCTGGTGGTCAGCATCGCAACCGAATTTATTGAGAATGAAAACGAGGATGTGTTGAAACAGGATTGTGAGAGAAAGGCCTTTAAACGATTGGCCGAAAAAATAAAAGCGAGCTATCCACGGCTTCCCATCTGCATTCTGGGAGACAGCCTGTATGCCTGTGCATCGGTTTTTCAAACATGTGAGGAAAATAAATGGGGATATCTGATCCGTTTTAAAGACGGGAGTATCCCAACCCTTGCCCGGGAGTATCAGTCAATCCTGGCTATGGGTGAAAATGAGTGTGTCATCAGGCATGAAGAAAAACGCTATCCGCGAAAATCGAAAGAAACCATAAAAAATGAGATCAAATGGGTTTCAGAATTAATGCATCAGGCCCATCAACTCACTGAGATATCCTTAAAAATTGAAAAAGATGGCAAAGAAAAAGGAAGTTTTCAATGGGTGACCAATTTGGAGGTAACCAAAAAAAACAGTCTGGGAATTCGCGGAAACCGGAAGAAAGCGCTGGCTGATCGAAAATGAAGGCTTTAACATTCAGAAAAATCATCAGTACACCATCGAACATGCCAACAGTCTGAATAACACGGCCATGAAAAATCATTATCTGCTGACTCAGATTGCGGATCTCCTGCTCCAACTGTATGAAAATGGTATATCAGGGCTTCGCAGCATAAAAAAGACCATAAAAAATATATCTTCCGACTTGTTGATAAGCTTTAGCACGCAACTCACCGCTCACAAGGGAAGATATATATTTCATCAGGAAACGCACAAGTATAAGCATTTCTTGAATCTATTATAGCAAAGGAAGTGATGTCTGAAAAGAGATAAGTTAAAAAGATAAAATTATTCACAAAAAATTCATCAAGGGGATGTCTAACCATGAGTTGTGGATAACTTATCAAAAAAATAAATTGAATTTTACTGTTATCCACAAATATTTGTTTTGTGTGAAATAGCTGAATATAAAGAAGTTTACCTTTCAGTAACGTTATCTGGAAAATAAAATCAGAGAAACCTTTGATTTCTTTGGGACACCGATTAATGTATTTATCAGAGAACGGACAACAGAGTATTAAGTCAATCATTGACAATGGTATGTCAATCGTTTATAATGAAACAAGTTAAAAGGGAGTAGTTGAACAATAAAGTCAACAGACTGGCTAACGCCTGGCTTTATAGACCTGAATGGTAACGAGACTTTTAGCGCGATTTATTTCGCGCTAGGGGTCTCTTTTTATTTGCCGGGAAATGAACCCATTTCCTTTGATTATTGAATTGAAAATTAAACTATGGAGGAATCATGTGAATTCGTACCAAGAAAAAACAAATGAAACCCTGGACCGCCTGGGGACAGATCCGGAAATCGGTTTAAATGACTCAGAAGTAACGATCAACCGAGAAAGATACGGGAGTAATCATTTTAGCAGGGAAAAAGGCAAATCTGTTTTAAAGAGAATTTTTGATGCCACAAGTGAGCCCATGATTATTATGCTTTTAGTAGCGGCTATCATCACGCTGGGTGTTAACTTAGTTCAATTATTTAGCGGCGGAGAAACGAAATTTATTGAGTGCGTCGGTATTTTTGTGGCTATTTTTCTGGCCGTGGGTATCACTGTTATGATGGAAGGTAAAAGTGAAAAAGCATTTGAAGCCCTGAACGCCATTAAAGAGGACATTCAGGTGAAGGTGTTAAGAAATGGCAGTATCACAGAGATTCCCCAAAATGAACTGGTGGTAGGCGACATTCTTGAAATCGCGATAGGCGATATGATTCCCGTGGATGGACGACTCATTGAATCCAGCAGTCTTCGGGTGGATGAATCAAGTCTGACCGGAGAAAGTCTGGCGGTGAAAAAAGATGAATCCCTTATTTTCAAAGATTCGAAAACCCCGGTGGCAGAACGCGCCAACATGCTTTATTCCGGGTGCTTTATTACCGAGGGCACAGGAAAGTTCATTACCACCGCAGTGGGTGACAATACCGAGTTTGGAAGCATCGCCAGAGAACTCTCTAAAACCGATAATGGCACCACCCCCCTTCAGGAAAAAATGAATCGTCTGGGAAAAACCATTACCATTTTGGGTTCCACCGCCGCTGCCATCGTTTTTACCATTCAACTGGTTATTTTCTGGCTAAACGGCACCTTTAATCTGGATACGGTATCCGAAGCCTTTATTACTAGTATTGTCCTTATTGTAGCGGCAGTGCCGGAAGGGCTGCCAACCATTGTGGCAGTGTCTCTTTCCATCAATATCATTAAAATGGCCAAACAAAATGCCTTGGTGAAGAAACTGATTGCCTGTGAAACCATTGGCTGTATTAATGTGATTTGTTCCGATAAAACAGGAACCCTTACCGAAAATCGCATGACCGTGACGAATATTTTTCGGGACAATGAAATCATAAAACCTGAAGACCTTAAAAGCTCACCTTTAATTGAAAATTTCTGTGTGAATACCACAGCTCATATTGATTATCAGGATGAGAAACCCCATTTTATCGGCAGTCCAACCGAAGGGGCTTTGCTGATGGCCTATACCAAGTCTCTGGGGAATGTCCCTGAGCATGTATGTGAATATATGGTGGTGAGAGACCAGTATGAAAATATTTTCACCTATCCGTTTACTTCGGAAACAAAAAATATGACCACGGTTATAAAAAAACATTCAGATTATTTGGAATATTCAAAAGGCAGTCCCGAATCAATTTTCAGACAATGTGAATTTATTCGTGTTGCGGGGGATGTTGTGCCGATGACAGCTGAAATACGAAAGAATATTAAAAAAACCATGGTTGATTTCCAATCCCAGGCAAAACGCGTTTTGGCTTTTTCAAGCAAAATTATGACAACAGCGCCAGACTTTTCAAATGATCGGGAAGCCATTGAATCGGGAATGGTTTTTGACGGCTATGTGGCCATTACCGATCCCCTGAGACAAGAGGTACCGGATGCTGTGAAAAGGTGTCGGCTGGCAGGCATTGATTTAAAAATTCTTACCGGCGATAATATTATCACCGCCAAAGCCATTGCCCATGATTTAGGAATTCTCGAAAATGACTCTCAGGTAGTCGAATCCCGTGAAATTGAAGAGCTGTCAGACAGTGATTTACTTAAACGGCTTCCAAACATCAAGGTCATTGCCCGAAGCACACCGGTGATTAAAATGCGGGTGGTTAACGCCTTGAAAACTCTGGGAAATGTGGTGGCTGTTACCGGAGATGGCATTAATGATGCTCCGGCCATTAAAAACGCCGATGTCGGAATTGCCATGGGTATTTCAGGCACAGAGGTATCAAAGGAAGCCAGTGATATTGTATTACTTGATGATTCCTTCTCTACCATTGTAAAGGCAGTTCAATGGGGCCGAGGCATCTATGAAAATTTCCAACGGTTTATCCAATTCCAGTTAACCGTTAATGTTTCATCGGTTATTGTGGTGCTAGTTTCCATTCTCATTGGCATGAAGTCGCCATTTACAGCATTACAGCTTCTATGGGTCAATATTATAATGGACGGGCCTCCGGCGTTAACCCTGGGACTGGAACCCATTCGTGAGGATTTAATGATGCGTCAGCCCATATCCCGGGATGCCAGCATTGTTACCAAAGGTATGCTTGGAAGGATTGCCTTTAATGGCGTTTATATTTCAATTATATTCATGCTTCAGGCAACGACAAACTTTCTCCAGGGCGCACCCGGGGAAATGGCAAGTATTCTATTTACCATGTTTGTTGTCATGCATTTATTTAATGCCATTAACAGCCGAGAACTTACAGATACCAGTGTCTTTGTAAATTTTGGTAAGAATCAGCTAATGCTCATCGTTTTTGGCCTGACCTTTTTATTACAGGTTATCATTACCCAGTTTGGCGGGGTTTTATACAACACTGTACCGCTGAGCCTGATGATGTGGGTAAAAATGATTGGCCTTGGCCTAAGCGTGGTTGCTGTATCAGAAATTGTGAAGCTTTTTAAAAGAAAAATCTTCGGTCAAAAGAAAATATACGTTGAAGTATAAGTGGCAAATCCCCAATTTTCATAGTATAATATCATTAAATCTACTATGAGGAGTTGCTTTTTATGAAGAAAATATTTAAAAAAGCGGATAGTGTGTTTTACACGGAGGTTTGTGTAAAATAAAGACCCTTGCATAATGTAAAATGGAACCTATAGAATGGACACTAAAAAAGTCTATTCAAATAGGTTCTTTTTTTGTACAATGATTCTAAAGGAGTGTGAATTCAATGAGTAAAAAGCTATTTTCTGATTCGGAAATAAAAATATTATTAAAAAATAAGTATGT
>Ga0209430_1000915_pt1 | contig 24807 bp, 26 predicted proteins | sample BarGraIncub1133A_FD_184504 | JGI IMG/M metagenome (GOLD analysis project Ga0209430, IMG submission 184504) | Arctic peat soil microbial communities from Barrow, Alaska - Barrow Graham LP Incubations 11-33A (SPAdes) (version 2) | ecosystem: Environmental > Terrestrial > Soil > Wetlands > Peat... | reverse complement strand
GAAGCTCAGTTTCGGATTTGCTCCCTCCGAAGATCTCCTTCAGTATTGGAACCAAATATAAGCAGATCCTAAAATCACCTTTTAAAAAATCATGTTCCACGGAAATTTTATTGAACATGCGATTATTCATGGCAATATCAGACAGGTGAATCAGTTTTTCTTTAAGGTATTTTAACGGATCATCTTTATAGTTATCAACCATTTCAAATGTTTCAGCTAAACTCTGCATTTCCTGACACGCGGTTTCATTCATCAGATTTTCTCTCGATATAAAATGATAGTTGATCAAACCAACCCCTACACCGGCTTTTTCAGCGATTTTTCTGATGGTTATGTCATTAGGGTTTTCTGTAGTATTAAGTAAAGCAGCTGTTACTTCAATGATTCTTTTTTTTGTTTCTTCTTTTTTAGAAACCAATGGGCACCTCTTCGTATAAATTGAACATTAACTGAACACGTTCATTTTATCACGGTTTTTTTTACTGTCAATAGATTAAAAAAACATTCGTTATTAATCATCCTCAATTAGGGTTGCTCTATATATTCGGAATGACACGTCGAACAAAGATGACGATGCACGCAAATAATGCTGCCGCAGTTTGAACACGTCCATCGTTTTTCTTCTTGCTGTAAAAACTCAGCCATTCCATTGCTTTTAATAAATTCAAGATTCTCAATCATACTCATATGATACTTGATCCGGTATCGTTTATCTAGCTGTTTGAGTCTGTTACAAGGAAATTTATCACATTCATAGCAGAATCCTGAACCATTATTCTGAATGGTCGGACAATTTTTGATAATGCATTTCAGACAACTGTTTGTCTTATATCCTAAATCGCTATTGCATCCTTTACATTGTTTTTTTTCTCTTTGGTAGGCCATACAAAGTCTGCAATTCATTCCACAGGGAGCAATGAGTTCCGCTCTCATTTCGCTCATTTCATCACCTCATTTTTAAAAATATATGTTTCCAATTAAAAATAACAATACAATATGCACGGGATAAAAAATATAGAATAAATATTTTAACCCGATGCCTTTTTCTCCATTGTACCGAAGCATCAATGGCAGTGCGGCAATCATTATCCATTGAAAATTTTGATAAAACATGGCCGTTATTCCAGGGGTTGACATCCATTCCAAGGCAAAATAAACAAGACAGAAACTGCCATAGGCAATAATAAGTTGTTTCTTATCCTCCTTGTTAAAGTATAATAATACGCCCAGGAAAACAAAAATGAAGCTGCCTTCATTGAAGATCAGATTGGCCGAAATGGCTCCGACAAACATTCCCATGCCATATAACGAGGATAATTGGCTGGCAAGGGTACACGCTATTGTAGTGATCAGTTGGTAAACAGTAAATATAATTATTAATATGGTTCCTTTTTTCTTATCAATTCTTACATACTCAATTAACCAGACAATGACTCCAACCAACAACAAGGTCACAAAAATATTATTGTATACTGGAGATACCGCATCTGGATAGATACTGTTACAAATTATGTCAATGAAACCCATACCCACGCCAAACCCATACATTCGCAATAAATATTTCTTGCGATCATGGGTATAGTAAAATCCCCAGGCCATACAAAACATAAATAACGGGGCTGAAATTCTTCCAAGCCAATGAAACCAAATTGGTGTTCCTGGAATGAATTGAGCCACATGATCAAGGAACATTAATATTAATGCAATGATTTTCAAGGTTGTACCAGTCATAATGTCAAACTCCTAATGAACTATTTTTAACAGACGCTGATATTCATGTTCCCACTGCTATGGGAACATGAATCACTTCTGATGATTTTTCAATCTGATGTTGAGCTCTTGTGCTTATTCAGATTTATAACTATACATCAATTTTGATTTTTTTCTTTATCTTCTGAATAAAATCATTCATGTGCTGATAGTGGGTTCCCTTCCAGTAAATACGGCCACAATCCGGACATTGATGAAATTCCGCCAATGACTCCAGGACATTCTTGGGAAGACTTGATAAGACTTCCTCTTTGGGCACTGGTCGGACAATTCCATTGCATACCAAACATATCTCAAACGGTCGAAGCCGATCAACCAGTTTGAAATGAGTCAACACTTCGGCAAGCTGCAAGTTAGGGTCCCGGGATCTGACCATATAGCCATAATCGACATTTTTTTTCATGAGTAATTTTCGATTAAAGGTCAGCAGTATTCTGGATTCAGTGGCAGCATCATTTACCAGCTGATCCTGGGAAGCATTATTGCTATAATGTGAGTCGAATCCAACCATGCGAAGATAGGCAGCCAGCTTGCCCAGATGGACATCCAATGTAAAACGAAAATCCCTAGGTGGAGCGGGACGAACCTGTGATATGGCCGAGACATCAAGGCTCTCAAAAATCGGGTACACGGCTACCCTTTCACCACCAATGAGCTGGTGTGAGAAGTCCGAGGATTTTCCATTAATAAGAAGAAGATCCACTTCTGGATGAGGTATTCCCAGCGATTCTACTATATCCTTAACAGCAGGCTGACCCTTAAAAAAGTGGCTGAAACTCTTGTATTTCTGATCTTCTGGGAGAAAGTCATTTAAATCTCCGTAAAATCTAAAGATAACGCAGCTCATATTCTCAACTCCTCCTTACCTTATATTTTCATGTTAACAGATTCATTGGAATGGTTCAAGAAAATCTTCAAATCAATTTTAAATTCCACTTAAATTTCAAAAAGAGTGTTGACACAATAATAAAAGTAATGTATTATCTATTAAGGTAATATATTACCTTAATAGAACTGCGGAGGTGTATTTTGGAAAAATTGGATTCTATGATCGATAGTAAATTTATCTTTGGCAGTATTTTAATCGTATCAAACCAAATGGACACCCTACTTGGACGAGAATTGAAAGAATTTGATTTAACCACTAAGCAATGGTTATTGATTATTGTGGTTGAAAATTCTTATGATTATGATCCCTCGATCAAAGAAGTGGCGAAAGCGATGGGAAGCTCCCATCAAAATGTGAAACAGGTAGCTTTAAAGCTAGAGAAAAAAGGATTTCTCAGCTTAGAAAAAGATAAAAACGATGCCCGGGTTTTGCGCATTAAACTTACGGATCGGATTGATACCTTTGCAAAAGAAAGTCAATTAAAGGCTGATAATTTTACGCGAAAATTATTTGAATGTATTTCCAAAGAAGAAATGGCAACAACCCGGTTACTTCTCGAAAAAATGTTATTTAATTTGGCCGAAATGGAAAAAGAAATAAAATAGGAGGCGTTTCAAATGAAGAAAGCAATCATTATTATTGGGTGTGTAGTCGGTGTGTTGGTATTGTTTATCGGAGGTGGTCTTTTATACATCACCAATGGCTTGAATACTGGTGCCAATCTGGCCATAAACCCTGTGGATCTCACTCAAATTGAAGATAGTACTTATTCGGGAAGTTATGGAAGCGGTCGGTGGAACAACACTGTGGAGGTCACGGTTAGCGATAAAAAGATTGCTCAGATTAAAGTGGTTAAAACCGTTGGTTTTGAAATTCAGGAAACAACGAATACCATCATTAGCAGTGTTATCGAGAAACAGAATACAACGGTTGATACCGTCAGCGGTGCAACGGTAACCAGTAAGGCTTATTTAAAATCTATTGAAAATGCTTTAACTAAATAAAAATATTCAGGAGGAATTAACTTTATGAAAACAATGATACTCTTCGGAAGCACCTATGGCTATACCAAAGAATGTGCAACAAAGCTTACCAAAGATTTAGAGGTCGACGTCCGTGTTGTGAACATTGGCAAAGATAACATACCATCCATAGACGACTTTGATACCATTTTAATCGGCGGATCTATTTATATGGGACAAATCCAGAAAAAAATAAAAGAATATTGCATTTCAAATGAAGATTTATTGAAAAATAAAAACCTGGGCTTTTTTATCTCTTCGGGAACCCCTGAAAATTTCGATGCCAACATTAAAAATGCATTTCCTGAATCCCTGCTAAAAAACGCCATATCAATCGAAAATTTTGGCGGTGAGCTGCGAACAGATAAAATGAAACTTTCTCATAAATTAATCACCAGTATTATGAAAAAAGCTACGGCTAAAGAAAATAATCCACCAACAAAACCGCTGCCTGAAAATATTGAAAGAATGGCCAAAACCATACGCAATAATGGTCAATAATCAGGAATCCCAGGTATTCCACCAAAGAAAACCTGGGATTTTATCATATTGGTCTTAAATATAACTATGGTTGGTATATCTTATAGCCATTTCCACCTTGATGTTTCACTTCATACATCGCAAAGTCAGCCTTCTTAATTAAAATATCTGCATCCATTCCGTGTTCAGGGAATATACTGATGCCGATACTTGCGCCAATTACGATTTGGCTTTCCTTATAGGTGAAAGTTGCCCTTAAGGTTTTTAAAACAGATTCTGCGGTTTTTTCAGCATCTATAACATCTTTCAAATATTTGAGTAGGATTATGAATTCATCTCCACCAATTCTACAAATAGAAGCCGTGGATGTGTTTATATTTTTTAATCGCACTGCTACCATTTTAAGGATCAGATCTCCCGCTTCATGGCCATAATTATCATTGGCATACTTAAAATGGTCCAAATCAATAAAAAGCACTGCGAATTTTTCATTCCTATCCTCAAGTAACAGCTCAAGATCTTCCAGCATTTTTTTTCGGTTAAAAAGTTCGGTAAGGTTATCATGATAAATAAAATGACGTATTTGATCTTCGGCAAGTTGTCTTTCTTTAATTTCATTATTTAGTTTTAAATTTGTTTTTTCTAATTCCGAGGTATATTTCTTTTGCATTTCAGCGATCTTTTTTATTTTTGAAACATCATGTAATAGAACAAGGATTCCTAAGATGTCTTGATATTCATCATATATAACCGTTGCCGCAAGTTCGCAGACAAGGGCTTCTTTATTTTTTCTTAGTAAATCAACTTCAATATGAATCACATTTTCTGACTCCATGATCGAATGAAAATTGTAATTTCTGAAATTGATGATTGCATCCAGTGAATTTTGTTTTAATTCATTACGATGATAACCTGTCGTAATAAAGGCAGCTTCATTGCAATTTTTCACAATAAAATCTTCTGCTAAGATGAAAATCGGTTCATTGACAGCTTCAAAAATATATTCTGAGACTAATTCATATGAAATAGACATCATTTTATGTTTATTAATGGCGTACCACATGCCGCCCATTCCAATGGAAAGTGTTACAATCCCCAATGGGTAAACCATAATACCCATTGGCGGTAAAATAAAATCGGTTATCAGAGCCAAACAAACACTGATTAAACTGGTTATTAAAATAATTTTTATCTGTATTCTGACTCTATTCTTACGAGCCCTTCGCATTAGAAAATACAAGACGACAAGACTTGATGTAAAGATCACTGCATTATAAATACTAAAAACAGTGCCGATCGGTGTCATCGTATATAAATTATCCACATAGCCGTAAGCTTCACGAAAGACTACTTTTGAGGGTTCAAACACTAAATTACTGATGAAAAATATGGCAGAAATAATATATAACAGGTATTGCATTTTTGAACTACTGGTGCTTTGATTTGCATCATTGAGAGAAAGTGCAAAGGAAAACCATAGCCCATTAAAAAAACACCAACCTAGGGCAGAAACGATTCTCCAACCATTGGCAATTTCTATAGTAGGAGAAATTAACATAAAAGCATAGCCGATGGCCCAAAAGCAAGCAGAAATACATAAAACAAAAAATAATATATTAATTTTTGATCTGCTATCTTTCCTATAATTAGATATGCCCATAAATAAGTAGAAAATAAAACAAATGCATAATACTGTAAACAACATCGTTTGAATAGTATCCCATCCGGGCATTGCTGATTCCCACTTTCATCTAGAATTCTTTAGCTCTTCATCATACGATTCGTCACTTTAATTTGAAGGCTTTCCATGACATTCAAAACTTCCTCGTTGAGCTGATCATCATTACTGGCGGTACAGGAAGCATCAACGATTATCTCAGCTTCCGGCAATGACGCTTTTGCCAGTACGGCATTGGAAATGACGCAAATGTTGGAAACAACCCCTACAAGTTCAATGCTGTCATACTTATTTTGCACAAGATAAGTTGTCAGATCCAGGGAGCCAAAAGTGCTTTTTTCAAAGCGCATATCTGTTTGAAGGCAAATGGCTGCTATTTTCCCATACAGATCCCATCCTTTTGTTCCTTTGATACAGTGAGAAACCGGAAGGTTTCTACCCTCCTGGGTGTACAAATAATCCTCAGTATGGGTGTCAAAGGTAAAAGCCACTTCATCACCATTTTTTCGGTACTTCCCGATTTTTTTAGCAATGGCATCTTCCAGAACAACCGCTTTTTGAAAACCGAGAGCCCCGTCAACAAAATCGTTTTGATAGTCGATGACTAAAAGTATTTTTTTCAATGCAATTCATTCCTTTCTAAAAACGAAAAATCTTGTATCAATAGCCATTTTGGGGATTTCTGACAAAGCCATTTATTAAATTGTCTGGCAGAGCCAACCCTCAGGCAGGATCCTCCGTTAGGTGTGGTTTTTTAATGATTTCATTATATAATAAAGTGTATTTTCAAACAACCTAAATAGAGGTGAAAAAATTATGAATAAATATACCTGTTTAGCAGATTAAAGCATCCTAAAATCCGGAACATCAAAAGTTGCGTTCCGGTAGTGAATACACATACTCTATTAATCCTTAAAGGTTATGAAAATATCACCTTTTGTTGACATAAAAGATCCTGTTGTAATATTTATCGGCAAACCAGGAATAACTATAGACCTTAACGGTATAATCCTTACCATGTGAAATTCAACTATAACCATTGTGGATTAAATTTCTATTCAGTCAATATTTATGCAACAACAATCTTGTTAAAGTGTATTTACGATTGATTTCTTTTATATAATTCCCTAATTGCGGCGAATAACTGGATTTGAAAGAAAAGAATGCATTTATTTCAGTTGTAACAACCCAATCAAACAGATATAATATCTAATAAGAAAAGAATTTTAAGAAATGTATAATTTCAAAACAATATTATCGTAACAATATGCATTAGTTTCATCTATTCGTATCGGTCATGTCCCTGAAATTTTAGTTGCAGCACCCAATCAATTGAAAACATCAAGTCTAAATGTTTCAAAAATTCTTATTCACTGGAGCAGGAGAAATAATGATAAAAAAAAACACCCTTCATTTTAAGCTGAATCTATTTATTCTTAGCATTATTTTTTTGATTGTAATTATTGGGTTCTTTGTTGCCATTAACATATTTTTTTCTATCTATGAAGATGATGTGATTAAGAACATTTCTACAGGAGTTTCGGAATTTGAAGAAGTCGTGATTGACCATAATAAAACTCAGCTTCTTTCGTTTACAGAAGGATTAGTTGGCCCATCCTATTATCTTCTTTTACAAAAGGATAGTAACACAGAAGAAAACTTACAAGAATATATAAAATACGCAGATATTCAAGGAATTGAATTTGTTCAGATAAATGCTTCAGGTGCAGTGCCTTATGAAGAACGGCTCTGCGCGCAGAATGTTCTAGACTTAGCTTCGCAAAATACAAATATTAAAACGAATGAACCCTATGTATGGATAGATGGCAACCCAGAAACCGGATTGCATTTGTTCTGTGTCTATCCCATCGTTGATCCTAATAAAAATCAGATCGGCAACGTTCTAGTTGGTTTGCAGATTGCAAACCAGGATTCTGCTGAATACATCAAAAATACCTCAGCTTTGGATGCTACAATTTTTGCCGGAGACACCCGAGTTGCAACCACCATTAAGAAGAATGATGTTTATCAGATCGGAACAACTCTGGATGCATCCATCGCTTCCACTGTTCTGGATCAGGGAAAACAATATTTTGGAGAAACTAATATATTGGGAGACCCCTATATGGTCGCTTATTCTCCTATTTTAAATCAGGAGAATAAGCCGGTAGGTGCTTTATTTTTAGGGAAATCAATGGTCTCCATGTATATGATGCGAAATCAGATTGTGTTTTCAATAACGATTTTAGGAATTCTCATGCTTTTGGTATTTTATACCATTTCAAATCGTTGGCTGAAAAGCAATGTCACCTATCCCATACGCTGGGTTGCAGATGCAATGAAAAAAGTTTCTGAGAGTGAGTATGCTGTTATCGAAGATATGCCTAAAGCGAAAAATGAGGAAATTGAAATTCTTCAGACAACCATGCATGCCATGGTGACAGAACTGGCAGCTGGACAGAAAAAACTGGAAACTGCAGCTTATATTGATTCAATTACAGGTTTACAGAATCGGGTATTTCTTTATGAAAAATATAACGGTTTTTCGCTTTTCAACAACCAAAACACTTTATCGGTTGTCTATTATATTGATGTGGATAATTTGAAATATATTAACAATTTATTTGGCCATCGAGCAGGAGACTGTTTGTTAATTCAAATTGGAGAAGTACTAACGGATTTGACAAAGGAATCGCCGGAATACGAAGTATATCGGATTTCCGGGGATGAATTTGCTATCTGCAAAGAAGGTTATTTTAACCGCGACACCTTAACGGATTTGTCCAAATCGATCCTTTCAGTTTTTGAAAAAGCCTTCACAATCAACGAACAAAGTATTAGTGCCAGTGTGAGTATTGGCATTTCCTACATCGACTGTTGTAATGGTACACCATGCGAAGTCTGCACAGGAAAATGCAGGGATAATTTGGAAAAACTTCTGAAGAAAGCTGAACTCGCCATGAATCGGGTTAAAATGAATGGGAAAAACAATTTTATGCTGTTTGATCCTTCAATGAATGAAAGAATACAGCGGAAAGCTTCATTACAGCAGGATTTGAAACTTGCATTTAAAAATAAGGAATTAGAGCTTTATTACCAGCCAAAATTTGATCTGGAACTGAATCGTTACGATGGCCTGGAAGCATTGGTGCGGTGGAATCATCCTGTCCGGGGATTTATACCCCCCCTTGAATTTATTAGGGTTGCTGAAGAATCCAATCTTATCATCGAATTAGGTGCCTGGATCCTTGAAAAATCCTGCCGTTTTATTAAGGCCTATAACCGCGTACACCATACACGATATTCTATTTCTGTTAACGTATCAACGCTGCAACTCCTGAATGAGGATTTTGAAGAAAGCGTCCTAGGTATTCTTAAATCAACAGGACTCAATCCTTCCTATCTCGAATTGGAAATTACAGAGTCTGTTTTTATGAACTCAATGGACATCGCCTGTGAAAAGCTCGACTTTTTAAAAAAGAAAAATATCAGTATTGCCCTGGATGATTTTGGTACAGGCTATTCCTCCCTGACCTATTTGAAATCCCTTCCCATCACAACTGTGAAACTAGATAAATCATTTGTAGATGACATTGCCACCAATGATATTTCTTTTGAAATTGTATCAAATGTGATACAAATCGCCAGAAGCATCGGACTAATCATCGTGGTTGAAGGAATCGAAACAAATGAGCAACTTCAAATATTAAAAAAATTACCATGTCATAAAATACAGGGATACTATTTTTCAAAACCAGTTTCCGAGGCGGAACTGACCCAGGTGCTCATTGAATATCAATAGCTGAGGATTCGGTTATATCGGAATCCCTGTTTTTTAAACGCTATTTCAAGGAGCTCCCACCTTCTGGGAGGCTGTTTCAAAATTATAACAGCAAATCTTAAAGGTCCGGGCAGGATTCAGATGCATGGTGAAATTTTCAGGATTTTTTTCGGTGTCCGTGATCCAGCCCAATACCGACCGGTTTTAAAACAAATTGAAGCGGATTTAAATGAGTGCCATATCCTGGGAATGCTATCCTCAGATATCAGAAAATCTCAGAGATTCCTTAATCAGCTTGGTTTGATCTCTTAATTATAGTACAATGAACGTAATTAAACACTATGATTGGAGATATTAGCATGAGTAAAAAGCTGTGTCAAAGTTGTGGTAAACCCATGGGTGAAACAGACAAATTATATGGTATCAATAAAAGCGGAGAGAAAAGCCAGGATTATTGTGATGACTGCTATAAAAACGGAAAATTTACAAGCAACATCTCAATGAAAAGAATGATTGAAGTCAGTAATCCATTCCTGATGAAAGAAAAACCAGGAATGACTGAAGAAGAAGCGAGAGAAGAAATGGAAACATTTTTCCCAACGCTGAAACGCTGGAAAAAGAATCAGTCTTAAATAGTCGAAACCTCATTGTACTTTTATGTTATTTCATATCTGCAAAAATAATAATTTTTAAAACAGCTGATTTACTTATCTTTATTTGGGCAATATTATGTTATACTATCTCTCAGACGATAATAAATCATACCTATTCTATAAAAATTTCAGGAGGCTCTTTATGCAAAAAGTAACAAAAAGTACGTTAATCGGTGAATTATTACAAATGGACGCTGACCTTGCGCCAATTTTATTGGAGATTGGTATGCACTGTCTTGGCTGTCCGTCTTCACAGAAAGAATCCATTGAGGAAGCCTGTGCGGTTCATGATACCAGTGCTGACGCGCTGGTGGCCAAACTTAACGCAGCCATTGCTGCTAAATAAGCAGATCCATTTATCTGAGAATCTGCAAAATTAACATTAGCCAGAATAACTTTAAGGGAACCCAATGGGTTCCCTTATTTCACATCCAATGATCTTTTACAGTTTAAATATTTTTTTCCAATAAAAAGTCAACGATTTTAAGGTGATAAAATGACGAGCAAACCAGAAATAAAACTATCGGTTAGAAATCTGGTAGAATTCATACTTCGTTCCGGTGACATTGATTCCCAATTTATGAGTAATTCAAGGGCATTGGAAGGAACCAGAATACATCAGAAAATTCAAAATGAGAATAAAGATAAAGGGTACACTCCTGAAGTGCCCTTAAAATACAGTGTGGAATATCAGGGCTTTAACTTTAGAATTGAAGGCCGTGCCGATGGCATAATTGCCAACGGTGATTTTATGATTGTAGATGAAATAAAATCAACAAACAGACCCCTGGAACACATTGAAGAAAATTACAATGAAACCCATTGGGCACAGGCAAAATGCTATGCCTTTATTTATTGTGTCCAAAATAATATTGAAGAGATTGATGTCCAGCTTACCTATTATCAATTGGAAACGGATGAGATAAAAATATTTATCAAACATTTTCAGCAAAATGAATTAAAGACCTTCTTTTTTAATCTCATGGATAAGTATCTTATTTGGGCAAGTCTTACCAGGGATTGGATTACTCTAAGAGATCACTCCATAAAAGACCTGGATTTCCCCTTCGAAACATACCGAAAGGGTCAGCGGCAGCTGGCTGTGTCCGTGTACAAAACCATTGTTGAAAATAAAAAAATATTTATTCAAGCTCCAACAGGCATTGGGAAAACCATATCAACATTGTTTCCTGCAATAAAAGCAATGGCAGAAGGTCATACCTCTAAACTGTTTTATCTCACAGCTAAAACCATTGTCAGAGAAGTAGCTGAAGAAACGTTTTCCAAAATGAAAGACAAAGGGCTTGAATTCAAGACTGTCACCCTTACAGCCAAAGGTAAAATCTGTTTTAAAGAGGAATCGATTTGCGATCCGGAGCATTGTGAATTTGCCAAAGGTCATTTCGATCGAGTCAATATCGCACTTCTTGATTCTTTGCAGCAGGAAAATTATTTCACCCGACCGGTTATCGAAAACTATGCCAGAAAGCATAAAATCTGTCCCTTTGAATTTTCCCTGGATTTAACCCTTTGGTCGGATTGTGTGATTTGCGATTATAACTACGTTTTTGATCCAAGAGTCTATCTCAAACGATTTTTTTCTGATAATGGAGGCGACTATACTTTTCTTATTGACGAAGCTCACAATCTGGTTGACCGGGCCAGGTCCATGTTTTCGGCCGAACTCTATAAAAAACCAATGCTCGAGCTAAAAAAAATGTTTAAAGACAAGGAACCAAAGATCGCCAAGGTCCTGGGTAAATTAAATTCATTTATGATCGACCAGAGGAAATTAGCTGAACATGAACATTACTGGATTCAGGAAAACGAACCTAAAGATATCTATCCTCTCATCATGAAATTCATTAAAGAATCCGAAGAATGGCTGGTTAAGAATGAAGGAACTGAAGGCCACGAGAAGCTGCTAGAACTTTACTTTATTGCATTAACCTTTATGAGAACTGCCGAGTTCTACGATGAACGATACGTGACAACCATTGAAAATAGTCAAGATGATACTAAACTGAAATTGTTCTGTCTGGATCCATCCTACTTGCTCAGTGAAGCGATTAAGCGTGGCAAAGCTGCCATCTTCTTTTCGGCAACCCTATCACCCGTTGAATACTTTTTAGAAATTCTGGGCGGCGGAAATGACAGTTATAAAATCAGTTTCCCCTCCCCTTTTGATGTCAACAACCGAGCACTGCTGATTTCAGATAATATATCAACGAAATACAAAACTCGGGATAAATCCTTTTTATCCATTGCTGAAAGTATAAAATCCGTTTTAAATCAAAAACAGGGCAACTATATCGTCTATTTCCCATCCTATAAATATATGAATGACGTTTTTGATGTGTTTACCGAACATTATCCAGATGTTTACACCATTAAACAATCAGCTGATATGAATGAGGAAGATCGTGAAATATTTTTAAATTTATTTCGATCCGATACCAGTGATGGTGTTTTGGGCTTCTGCGTCTTGGGAGGGATATTTTCCGAAGGAGTGGACCTGAAACAGGATGGATTAATCGGTTCAATTATTGTAGGCGTTGGTTTGCCTCAGATTTGTTTTGAGAGAAATATTATCAGGGACTATTTTAATAAAAAGAATAACTGCGGATATGAATATTCTTATCTGTATCCCGGAATGAATAAGGTTTTACAGGCGGCCGGAAGGGTGATCCGGACTGAAACCGATAAGGGGATTATACTACTTATTGATGAACGTTTCAGCAATCGGAGTTATCTTCAGTTATTTCCAAAGGAATGGTTTCCACATAAAAGAGTCGGAAATTTCAGCGAACTGGAAAAAGGGCTAAAGGACTTTTGGGAAACTCCCTGAATTAAAGTCTTTTAACCATGGTAATGATACAATAGGTCGTTAAGATTTTTCCAACGGCGAAATGATTATTTTCCCCATTTCCAATTTGCGTGAGCCGCACCGAGTTCAAAATGATATTTAACGATACCAAGGTCCAGTTTGGTCAAAAATCCCATGCCCGCTTTTGCTGTGACGATATTGCCATTAAAGGAAAATGAGAACTTCTGTTGATTCATGGCAGTAGGGGCCAACTGTGCTGTTTCCATACCCTTGCGAAACCATTCCGGCATATTGCCATTAACATCGCTGAGCTCATTAATTAACTTTGTCTTATGAGGAACTCCGTCTTTATCGAAGTATCCGATTGCGATAACGCAGACAAGTTTTTCCCCCTTGTCTATTATGCAATTACACTTACTCTTGCTGTATGTCCCGGCAACCCAACAAGAACCTAACCCAAGTTCTGTGGCTTTGAGGACAATTTTTTCGCCATAATAACCCAATTTTTCATCGAGTTCTTTTGATTTTCTACCTACTAGGGCTATGTAATTATCAGCATTACTGAATTTACCATAGTGGGCCTTGAATCCTTCAAATGCTTTCGGTTCATTAAGGCACAATTGAATATGAAGGCCACCTTGCTTATTGCAATCGTCAATAAGCAAATGCAAAATATCGGCAGCATTCCCCTCTATTTTTCTGTCGTTATAGGCGCGTACAGAATGGCGGGCTCTCATTATTTCTAAAATTTCCATGATTTCTCCTCAGATTATAGTTTTATGTAAGTTTATTCTGGTAAAAACGGTTTTATAATTTCATAAATTTTTTAATTAAAAACCGGGTTGGCTTATAGTAAAAGCCTTCCATCGTTTTACTAACCGTCGTTAGTTCGTCTCTGATTTTAATGTTTTGAGGGCAATGACTTTCACATTTCCCGCATTTCGAACAGAGCGAAGCATTGCTGGTTTTGCTCTTCACGCTGGTTTGCATGATATATTTGCCAATAGCAGCTGTTTTACCTTCAATCTCTCGATCATTATAACATGAAAAACAGGTAGGAATATCTACACCCTTTAGACAGGGCACGCAATAATTACATCCAGTACATGGAATTTTAATCTTTTCGCTTAATATTCGACTTACTTTATTAAATAATTCAAAATCAGCGTCAGTAAAAACATTGGCTTCAGCTTGTGAAGCCACTTTAATATTTTCTTCAACCATCGCCTGAGAATTCATTTCAGACAATACAACCGTCACTTCTGGGTGGTTCCAAATCCAACGAAACGCCCACTCAGCCGGAGAACGCTTCACATAGGCATTATCCCAGACCTTATAGACTTCTTTAGGTAGATTTGTCACCAGTTTTCCGCCCCTTAATGGTTCCATGATCATAACAGGCAAGCCTTTAGCCGCGGCATACTCCAGCCCTTCTTTTCCTGCCTGTTTATTTTCGTCCAGAAAATTAAATTGGATCATACAAAATTCCCAATCATAGGCATCCACCAACTTTTTAAATTCATCTCTACCACCGTGATAGGAAAATCCGATAATTCATATTATAATGCTCCTTATTATTTTAACTGATAGTAGATGAAGATGCTCCTGTTATTAAAATTGATGGGATTAATTCATAAATACGTTTTCTTTAACGAACAATCTACACACTCGATTGACTGATTAGTCAATCGAGTCTAAAAAAAATCAGTTTTTAATACTGTCCCAGAGAAAATCAAAAGACATTTCTAAAAACTCTTTATCTCCAGCCAAATGAGGATGGGCAATATAATAATTGGTATTTGAATTTAATATATCGGCAATCACGGTACTGATATAATCCAGATTGACATTTTTTATAATTTCTTTCTCCATACCGTCTGTAATCAACTCTGATATACTATTGAACTTACTTATACCTTCTTTGCGAGTGATCTCTCCTATACAAGAAGAATTACAAAACTGCTGAAAAAATAAGAATTCATCTGTGTTCTCAAGACTCCACCCTAGATAATTGATATAAATTCTTTTCAATTTGTTCTTAAATGTGTTTTCTTGCTCAAACTCATATAATAACCGCCTGGTCAAAGAATCCTTGCAATTTAAATAAAGGACATTGATTAATTCTTCCTTGCTCCCAAAATAGTTAAATAGTGTTCCGGTTGCAACACTTGCCTCTTTTGTAATTAGGGCCGTAGGAGTATTGTCAAAACCATATATATTGAAAAGCTTTAATGCAGCTTTTAATATTCTTTCTCTTTTATCCACTCTTATCTCCCTTCTTTCTGTCATCGATTATAATTCAAAATGACTAAATAGTCAATCTTATTTTTTGATTCAAAAGCAATGTAATTCTGCATTCTTTTTCTTCATCTGTTGTACAATAGAGATTTATGATAAAAAATGGCTGATATTAATATAATTTGTACCTGCCATAAAAATCTGGAGATGATATAATAAACTTGACACTAAGATCAAATAAAAAGGACATTACACAAATGCAATCAATGAAATCATGGACCATATTAATTTAAATTCGACGGATTATAAAACTTGATTTGAGCCAAATTTCTATGGACAAAATAGGATTAGGAAGGCTTTCATATGCAGAAAATACATATTAATAAAAAAAGAAAATCCAAACAGAAGCCTCAGGGAAATCGTTATGATCGGTCCGAGTGGGCAGGTGCATTTGGCGACCTCGGAACACTGATTCCATTTATTGTTGGATACATCAGCATTATAAAGTTGGATCCCTTAGGTGTTCTTTTTACGTTTGGAATTCTTTTAATCGGTTCAGGTTTATACTATAAAACACCAATTCCTGTCCAGCCAATGAAAGCCATTGGAGGCGCAGCAATCGCAGGTGGAGCAGCGATCACTTCTGGTATGATATTTGGAGCTGGAATTTTCACAGGGCTTTTCTGGTTGATTTTAGGGTTGACAGGCAAATTGAGCTCCATCTCTAAAATAGCTTCGAAACCGGTCCTTAGGGGCATCATGCTAGGACTTGGGCTGATTTTTATCATCGAGGGAACAAAAATGATGCAAACAGATTTTTTAATCGCTGTGATTGGCCTGGTCCTAACATTTTTCCTTTTAACAAACAAACGTATACCTGCGATGTTTGTCTTAATCATTTTCGGAATTGTAGCTGGTCTTATTAGAAATCCCGAACTGATCAAAGAATTGGCCAATATACATTTTGATTTCAGACTTCCACAGTATTCTTTAGGTCAGATTACATACTCGGATTTCTTAAAAGGTATCCTGATTCTGGGTATTCCCCAGATTCCATTAACCCTTGGAAACGCAGTAATCGCAATCACTCAAGAAAATAACAGACTTTTTCCAGAGCATCCAGTCACCGAAAATAAAATAGCAATTACACAAGGAATAATGAATTTAATCTCCCCGATCTTCGGTGGGATTCCAGTATGTCATGGTGCCGGAGGGATGGCTGGGCATGTTCGATTTGGCGCTCGCACCGGGGGATCCCTTATTATTTTAGGGGGTTTACTTCTGATTGTTGGATTATGTTTCAGCAGTTCGTTTTTATTACTATTAAGCATCTTCCCGGCAAGTGTACTGGGTGTCGTTCTATTCTTTGCCGGATTGGAATTGGCAGTCTCAGCTCGTGATGTGGGCTCAGATAAAGGTGATTACTATATTTTATTAGTTACCGCTGGTTTTTCTATCTGGAATATCGGAATTGGGTTTGTTGCAGGTTTGATCATGCAGGAGATGCTAAAGAGAAATATTTTTAAAGTATGACAACCAACCGCAAAAGATTTGTTTTTAAATGTGCGCGTAATTTATTACAGAAAGACCGATCCCCTGGTATTTTAAACAAATACCAGGGGATCGGAATTATCCATATATTGCTTCGCTTTTCGGATAAATATAGGCAGTATCAAAATAGTTGACGCCATTCTCAATAGCATAAATTATCTGTGCTTCTACCTCTTTTTCATCTTTTGCAAATCGCATGCAGCCAAATCCAAGGGCTGAAAGTTTATCTCCATTTTTAGGATTTATTCGATAATTCATTTTTTAAATACTCCTTCTCTTTTATCTACTCTTTACTTCTGAATAGAGTTTTTCCTTGATTTTCGTCTGGTTATGAAACCGCTAATATACCCAGAATAAAAGCTATTACAAGCCCAGCCGCTGATAGCGGAACCATACCGACCCAGTAACTTGTGGTTTCGTCAAGACGGTAATAAAGCACATAGCAGATCAAACTGACGACGGTGGCAATTCCCACAAGAACTGCCAATGTCACTGCAGATCCTGAGCTAAAGCGCCCTGTGCCAAAAAGTACTGTGATCACGGACAACTCCAATGCTGCCCAGAACAGTATTATTATCAACTCCGAAGTCACTATCCTGTGAAATGCCATGGTGGTGACCAGAACCAGAACGATAAATAAAGCGACAGCGCCCAGCAGAATGAACCTCACCGGGATACTTTCTGAACTCTGCGAAAGCGAGCTAATACCGCCTGACATCAGAACAATCGCAATCACTCCTGTGATAAAAGCGGCCACGATGTAGAACACCCCGACCGACCCACCGATTGAATCCGGACGAAAGGTTACAGCCCACCAGGCCAGGTAAAATAAGCTGCAAAACAAAAGCAGCAGATTGCCAGCGAATATCTCCCATAGTGGGGCGTTAAAGTTACGAAAAAACATCATAGAGACCTCCCATATTTCAATTATTAGAAGGAGTATAGTTCATATTAGTCCTGATGTCAATTAAAATGCAGGAAATGGCAACATGTTAATCAACCCAAGCTAAGATCACCCCGGCGTTTATTTATTTGAATGGGCAACTAATGCTGCTATGACTTTCACACAGTTATCTACTCCTAATATTCCGCTGTTAAGACACACATCATAGGTATCCATACTAGCCCACTTTTTTTCAGAGTGACTATTATAGAATTCTGAACGTCGTCTGTCGGTTTTTCTTAGCACTGCATCCACTTCATTTTCGGATATTCCGTACTCTTCTACCGCTCTTCTGATACGCACATCTTCATTTGCATGAATGAATACACTCAGGCAATTCTTCCGATTTGCCAGTATCTGGGTCGCACATCGTCCCACTACCACAGAATTTCCCGTAAGAGCCAGGCGATTAATAATTTCACTTTCTGCGCTAAACAATTTTTCTGAAAGCTGTTGATCTTCAGTGAAATTTGCCACCCTGGCCATTGCGTTCATTATGCTGCTTGTAGCTGACTCTTCCAGGTGTTCAACATAATCTGTTTCAATATTAAGCTTTTTAGCTGCCATATTCAGAATATTTTCATTGTAAAATGCAAAACCTAATTTGTCTGCTAATTGGCTTGCGATTTGCTTTCCACCGCTGGCGTATTGTCTTTCAATTGTTATAATACGATATTTCCCCATTTTTATTTTTCTCCTTTTTCATTCATAACTATACCTCTTCAGATGAATCAGTGGTTAGGTCAACATAACCTTGTGTAGTGTAAATTCTCAGTAAAAACGTTGTTGTCATAAAGACTTCGTTCATTTTGGGTTTTCCAACATATCAAACAATTTGTTGAGTTTGACAAGGCCTGAATTAATATCCTCAAAGTCTTGTTTAGAAACATTTTCTTCTATTGTCTTGTAAAAGTCATCGACGCAGGTTTTGATGTCTACCATTTTACTTCGGGCATCATCTGTCAGTTCGATATTAACAACTCTTTGGTCATCCTTTAATCGGTCACGCAGAATAAATCCGGCTTTTTCCAGACGGGAACAGATATTGGATGTGTTGCTGTTGATCATACCAAGCTCATCAGCGATATCGCCGATTTTCATTGTACCTTTTTTGTCAAGCAATAACAAAATGCCAATTTGCGCTGCTGTCAGTCCATGTGTCCCAAAAGCATTAACTCTGGCTTTTGCTAATTTTGAATCGGCGCTTTGCAAAAGATTGACGATTTCATGCCAGGGGCTTTGATTTTTCATATTATTTCTCCATTTCTATGCCTATTTAAATTATATGCCGTGGTATATATTACCACGGCATATAATTACTGTCAAGTGTGAAACTCTGAAAAGAAGATCATGATCCTTCCCTTTCAAGTTGACATTTGAAAAAAGATAAGATTGAAAACTGACCACATTGATTTAGATAAAGAAAATAAAAACAACGCAGAATGGTTCAATCAATAAAAACCCCGGCACTATGAAAGTGCCAGAGGCTCTATGTGTAAGAACAAGTTGAATCTATACTTTTAAAGTGTCCGGATCATTTATGACTTTTTAACAAATTCTGATTTTAACAGAGAATAAAAATGTACGTCTCGAACAAATAATTAGTACCAGGCAAATATCAGATTGGTTTGATCAGAAGAAAATAAAATTTTTAGTTCTGTTAGATGGAAATGCAGAATTAGAGTATGAAAATGGTAAGATAGTAACCCTGATAGGTAATTGCGAAATGCATTGAGGAAGAATGACAATCAGATAACAAGCAGGAACACGCCAAAAATAATTTAAAGAAATGAAAAGTTGGCACCAAAATAAGACCAATGGTGACTGGGTGAAGATGTTGTCAATAATTTGAAATCAGAGGCTTAAGGCTTCGGATATATTCCGGCTTTTTAATCCGGGATGCAACGACCAGAGTAAACAGACTGGCGATACCAACAAAAAAGGTGTCGGCTTTTGTGGTCAGCACATTTCGAGTTTTACGGCCGGCAATACACATGTTTGTTTTAAAATGAATGCTGGCTTATCAAAACAAAACAAGTCCTGACACTCCGTAAAAACATCGGCAAGTTGAAAGTTGGAACTCTGATTCAAATAGATGGGCCTGGAAATTATATCTTGGCGAATTGTTTGAGAAGGATGTGCCTGCCTATGCAGCTGCTACCAGGGCAACAGATTACAGCAACCTTCCGCCAACCGTTACCTTTATTGGTGATTTAGAACCATTTAGGGATAAAACTATTCAATATGTTGACAATCTAAGAAAAGCTGGTGTTAAAGATTCATTTATGTAAGGAGGCGGAAGATTTCAGGGATAAACTCAGGTCGGCTGGAGTTAAATTTACCCATAAACGTTTTGAAGAACCCGATGCCTTTACTTATTGGAACTCACCTGCAGCAAGAGAAGCTTGGCAGATGATGATTGACCATATGAATTTTTATCTGCCAAGACGTTAATCAAAATACTCATTTGCTGGTTGATGCTGTAAGAAATCCGCATTTGGCAGTGCTCTGCCCTTTCCAGTAAATGAGCGGTAAGGAATCCATATTTAAATTTTAAACTTCATTCCAATTGAGAAAGCCTGTCCCAGTTTATCCCCTATTTCATAATACCCTCGATCCGATGCACTGAAGACAAAAGGTGATACTTTTTCCAAAGTAGGATTACCATTTTCGTCGAGGACATCACTATCAGCCTTGACGTCGACGATTTCACCGATGAACTGGGTGTGTACACCAAGTTCAACCGTCTGGACCAGGCGGCATTCTAAAATCAGAGGAAATTCGCCAACATAAGGGGCATCAACCATTTCACTCTTTACTGCGGTTAAACCTGCCACAACAAATTTATCGGTATTTTTACCACTGACAATGCCTACATAATCTGCCTCGGCAGCTTGCTTACTAGAGGGGATGCTAATGGTAAAAGCCTTACGTTTTATGATGTTATCATAAGATGCTCGTGGTTTTTGTAAGGATACCGTCACGCATGGCGGAACAGAACAGCAAATCCCTCCCCATGCTGCGGTCATTACATTGGGAATATCGTTTTCTCCATAAGTCCCTACTACCCACACAGGACTTGGCATTGCAAATGTTTTTGCGCCTATAGATTTTTTCATTACTCTAATTCCTCCTTGTTAATCGAAAATCGATTTTATATATATTATTAAATAGATACCGATATTTGTCAAGCTGGCAGTCAATATTTTAAATTTCGAAATTAGTATTATGCTGCTGCTCATTATTGTGCTGAGCAGAAATGATTTTTGAATAGATGGGTATTGTATTTCTATAAAACTAAATTCAAAAACAGCACCAGTACGGATGCAAGAAGAGAGCTGGCAAAATTCACGAAGTCGTTATTCACAAATCGTAAGCCGCTGTGTAAAAGATTGGGTTTGTTTTCATAGGTTGGCTTTTCAGTTAGTTCACCGGACTTTAGACTGATGTACTTGGCCTGAATGGTTCCCCCCATTAAGCTATCCAGGATTGATCCCATAAAACCGCCCAATGTAATCAAACCGATCTGAAACGGCAAAAATCCACTGGCATTTCCTGATACTAACTCATAAAATCCAAAGGTCAGGGCTATAACCACAGCACCTCCAAATGAAGCCATCAAACCCAGCGAGCTCACCCCTCCGGATATCCCCCGCTTTACGGGACGAAAGGTCAGCAGAGACACCGGAGCTCGCCTGCTGAGGATACCAATTTCGGAAGCCCAGGTGTCCGCATTGCAAGCTGCAAATGCTGTTGCCACAGCCACTACATAGGCCTCATTCTGAGAGTATGCAAAGAGTAACCCCATAAGCAGTGCAGCACCGCCATTTGCGGCAACCTGAAAGAGATCCCGGGGACCGGCCTTGGCGTGAAGTTCAGCCTCAATGGGATCTTTAATGTTTGCCTTAAAGTGGGACAGTAAAGTTGAGCTCACAAAGAAAACCATCAGCAAGAGTAAAAAAAGCGGACCCCCTGTGTAATAGAGTGCCACCGCTAAAAAGAAAGCCCCAACTGCAGCCGTGGGACTCAGGGATCGGCGTTTTAACGCAACCCCTGCAAAAAACAGTGATAGCAGCACGAAAATGATCTGCTGTATAATTGTTGCGGTTTGAATAACCAGGTTAGTATTCAATATATTTTCCAAAAAATGTCCTCCTTACAAGACAAACCAAAAACCGCCATGAGATCTCGGGGGAGATAAATACGATTAATCCGATAATCCGTGCCAATGTCCCTTAGAATATTGGTGAGCTGCATGGCGATCCCCAACTCAACTGCACAATTTTTTACCGTTCTGTTACCGGGGTGCCCATAAATCAAACCGACGGTTCCTGCCACCAGAAATGGACATTCTCCAGATACTTTTTAGGCCCTAAATGTTTTGTGCTAAATCCAACAATCTGTTCAGCCGTCTGTTGAGTTTGGCAATGGGGAGACCCACAATATTATTGTAGTCCCCTTTTATCCACTTCACCCAAAGTCCGGCCTCTTCCTGTATGCCGTACCCTCCGGCTTTATCATTGGCTTTGCCCGAGGATACATAGGCTGCTACTTCTCGTTGCATCTGTTCATTCCACTCATAAAACTTTATCTGCGATACCGATACAAACTGATCTTCCACTTTACCGTATCTTATGCTGACGCCGGTTAAAACCTGATGGGTATTCCTGGCTAGTTGCTTGATCATGTGATATGCATCAACTTCATCGGTTGGTTTACCCAGTATTTTATCATTTAAAACCACCACGGTGTCGGCTCCAATCACCAGAGCATTTCGATTGATTTTTTGAATAATTGTCGCTTTTCTTGATGCCAGCTCCAAAACAAGGTTTTTGGCGGTCTCCAAAAAATCTTCATTCCATTTTTGTAAAATTGCATGCTCGATTCTCTTTTCATCTATTTCCGGTACCTGTATTTCAAAATCTTTTGTGATTAGTTCAAGCAGCTCCCGTCTTCTGGGAGACTGGCTGGCCAAAATTATTTTTGGTTTCAATCGTTACCTCCTTCAATTCGCAATTACTCATTTTTTACTTTGTGGGATATTTTGAAATACTTCCTGTTCAGCGATCAATTTCCCGCATTTTTCCTGTTGCTTTCCCCAATTCAGAATCCCAGCAGATTCAGCACCTTTTCTTCAACATGCCGGTTCTGACCCACATAGGGATAATTATGGATATGCCGGGCCGGGTTGAAATTGAGCTCAATAATGCTGTAATTCTTCACATCCGGATTTCTCGAAATATCCTGAATTTCATATCCACACCGCAGATCTTTGCGCCAACGACTTTTGCCGCCTGAACTGCGATGGCTTTATAATCATCCCTGATATCGTCGATAAAATCGATGCTGTCACCGCTGGTGCTGATTAAAGCAGCATCACCGTTGACAGTTCCAATCCTTCATAATTTTGGATTTGCAATCCAGTCACCTCCAGATGTTTTTCAAGATCTATTCTTCTACTAACCTATTTATGAGAATATAGCATAGATTATGTCTCCTGTCCCATAATATTTTTCTTAATTGAATTTTCTATTTGAATCTAAGATGATTTTTATAAGTCAAGTTGAACCTAACACTGCTAATACTTAAAAAAGTCTGATTTCAATAAATGTTGAAATCAGACTTTTTTAAGTTAGGACTATTTTAGGCCCTTTTTTTTAACCGCGCTTGTTTTTTTCTTTCATCAGTTTTCTGGCATTTTTCATACCACCAACCTCTTTAAACATTTCATTAAACTTTTCCGTTTCAATCTGTTTTGAGCTTAAACCTTCATATCGGGCTTCTTTTTTGAGTTTCAAATAGTTTTCAAGTCTTCGCGGATGAAGGCTTTCATCTTTAATAGCTCCCCTTACTGCACAACCCGGTTCCTTTTTATGGGCGCAATCCTTAAATCGGCATTGACTGGCTAATGCGTCTATATCTGAAAATGATTGTGTTAAATCAACCGAATCCACCCCCAGTTCCCTCATTCCCGGGGTGTCAATAAGAACTCCCCCTTCGGGTAAAAGAATGAGTTCTCGTCTTGTACTGGCATGTCGCCCTTTATCATCCTGACGAATTTCTTTGGTAGACAGAATTTCCTTACCTGCTAGACAATTGATCAGTGTGGATTTTCCAACACCTGAAGATCCGATAAATGCAGCTGTTGCGCCTTCCTTGATATAGGGTAGAAGCAGATCAATGGATGAGGTATCCTGATTGGATGTTGTGACAATCTCTGCTCCAATGACTATGGATCCAATCTCAGCCTGTTTTTGCGGCACATTTTCACACAAATCCGCTTTTGTCAGAATGACAACCGGTACAGCCCCACTGTTCCAGGCCACAGAAAGATAGCGTTCAAGCCGGGATAGATTATAATCGTTATTTAAAGACATGCAGATAAAAACAATGTCAATATTCGCGGCAACGATTTGAACCTCGTTCTTAAAGCCAACAGCTTTTCGTTCAAATGAACTTTTTCGTGTCAATACATGATGAATGACGCCGTTACCCTTTTCATCATTGCTGCGATCCACCATGACAAAATCTCCAACTGCCGGGAATTCCAAAAGATGTTTTGCTTCATGGCGAAATTTCCCAGCCAGGGTAGCAAAAAACTCTCCCTGATCTGTCACCACTTTATATAGATCCCGATACTGGGATATAATCCGACCTGGTATAAACTCTGAATAATATGCTGCTTCTGTTTTAAGATCTTGAGTAAATCCATAAGCTTCTAATTTTTTCATTGTGTTCCTCCTAATTAGAAAAGTCCGATGGAGGCATTGAAATGGACCCCGTGTCAAGGACATTAAAAAAAAGCCTAGGCGGCGATAAGCTGATTTCTGTATTGTACAGGAGTCAGTTTTTTTAGTCCCCACTGATATCGGTAATTATTATAATAATCCATATAGTCATCGATTAAGTGCTGTAATTTTTCGAAGGTTTCACAACTTTTAGAATCGATTTCATCTTTCATATGACCGAAGAATG
>Ga0209430_1000914_pt1 | contig 24836 bp, 17 predicted proteins | sample BarGraIncub1133A_FD_184504 | JGI IMG/M metagenome (GOLD analysis project Ga0209430, IMG submission 184504) | Arctic peat soil microbial communities from Barrow, Alaska - Barrow Graham LP Incubations 11-33A (SPAdes) (version 2) | ecosystem: Environmental > Terrestrial > Soil > Wetlands > Peat... | reverse complement strand
ATAGACAAGAGAACAACGAGTAGTTTTTTCATTTTCTTTCCTCCTTTGAAAATAAGAAATGAATTGTTCTTCATAACGGAGATTTTATTCTCCGTTATTTATACACAAGAAAAGAGTATTCTTCTCAAGTATATATACTTAAATGGCTTTGCCATCAGTACCAAGGTAATAGGCGTCCCCCCGCGGAACGAGTCATTCTATTGTTCCAGTTTTTCTTTTGAAAAGGTTTCCAAGCTTCAGATTCGGGAACATAACGGCAACGATCAGAAGTGCACCAATAATGATCAGCATGGTTGGTGCAGGTGTGTTGATGAGTCCAAGACCATACCTGAGGAATCCGATGATGAAAATTGCAATGACGGCTCCTACAAATCTTCCCTTACCGCCGGCGGTAGAAACGCCTCCGAGGACGACCATTGAAATGGCCTCAAGCTCATAACCCTCACCAATGTTAGGTCTGGTGCTTCCCATGCGGGATGTAAGAAAGATTGCGGTGACAGAAGCAAAAAGCCCTGCCAGTGTATATACAATCAAGCGAATCTTCTGAACCTCAATACCAGCATATTTACTGGCTGTTTTGTTGCTGCCGATTGCGTATAATCTTCTGCCGAAAGTCGTTTTGTGGAGAACAATGCCGAAGATAACTGCAAATACAATAAATACTAACAGCATATAGGGCACGCTTCCGATCTTTCCCCAGAAAATGTTGCTGAACCATGAGGGAAAGTTCTTGGATGCCTGGTCTTCCAGAATCATGACGGCAATACCGCGGTACAGGATCATCGTTGCCAGAGTGACAATCATAGGAAATAGTTCCGTGAATTTGGTAAGGATTATCCCGTTAATAAATCCGCACAAAGTTCCGACCAGAAGGCAGATTATTATGGCAGCTCCCATAGGAATACCGAGCTTGTTGTAACTGACTGCCATGATTACAGAAGACAACGCCACCGTTGATCCAACGGAAATATCAATTTCACCGATTACCAGCACGAATACCATCGGAAGGGCTATAAAGGCTTTTTCCAGAAAAGATGAGGTTGCTGTCAGTAATCCGCTTGAACTGAGGTAATAAGGCGAAATGATCATGTTCATGACATTGACTAATATGAAAACCAGAACCAGAAACCACTCCCATTGGAGGAAAAACTTTTTCCAGGAGAATACTTTCTCCGCAACTATTACTCTTTTTGGCTGTGCCATAATTACAGTTCCCTCCTTTTAAGGTTATTCCTGTCCAGCGTTCTCTGCGTCATAACATTCAGGATAAGCGCAATTATAATGATCACGCCTTTGATGGCATCCTGCCAGAAGGAAGATACGTTAATCAGAGGTAATGCGTTATTTAAAATTCCCAGGGAAAGACAACCGAGTACAACGCCGAGCACGGTACCTTTACCACCGCTTAAACTGACACCGCCGATAACGCAGGCAGCGATAATGTCCATTTCAATACCTTTGCCGGAGTCGCCCTGTGCTGATGCATATTTGGAAACCCACAATGCTCCGGCAAGCCCGGACAATGCTCCCATTAGAGAATATACAAGTATTTTAATTGTTTTAATATTGATACCGCTGATTTCAGCTGCTTCAGGATTACTTCCGACCGCATAAATCTTTCTGCCTGTCCGGTTGAATTTAAGCAGGAAGGCAAAAATCACATAACAGACGACAGATACTATGATCATGTTATTAATTCCGAAAAGACCGTTCAACGTAAAATTCTGAAAGTCAGGTGTGATCTGTTCTTTATGTACCCACTGGCTGTTCGCTACAAGATAGGTTGCGCCCCTGAAGATATTCATGAATCCCAGAGTCGCAATAATCGGAATGACGCCGCCTTTGGCAATTACCAGTCCATTAAGGAGGCCGCAGATCAGTCCGACGCCGATTGCAATCATAAAGGAAAAAATGGCCGGAAGCTGCGGATTATCCCTCATGACCAATGCACAAATCATTCCGGAAAGTGCAAGTGTGGATCCGATGGAAATATCAATTCCGCCGATTAAAAGAACGCACATCATACCGATTGCAAGGATACTCATGATAACGGCATTAACGAGCAGGTCATTAATATTGGCGAGCGACAGGAACTGGCTGTTACGAAGTTGGATAACTGCACAAAGAATGATCAGCACAAAAATCAAACTGATTTCCCTGGACTTAGTCAGCACTTTAGTAATCGACTTAATTTTATCCATTTATCCTCACCTCACTTTGTTTTTCTGTAGTGTGATGGGATTTTGCCATAGCTTTTTCAAGTATCATTTCCTGTGTTGCTTCGCCCCTTTTCAGTTCACCGGTAACTTTTCCTTCACACATGACAATAATTTTGTCGCACATGCCGAGTATTTCCGGCATTTCAGATGAAACCATAACAATGGCGTACCCCTGCTTGGCAAGTTCTCCCATAATTACATATATGGCAGCTTTGGCTCCGACATCCACGCCTTTGGTTGGTTCATCCAGTATGATGACTTTTACTTCGGCAGCCAATAATTTGGCGACTACAATTTTCTGCTGATTTCCACCGGAAAGGGAACTGGCGGTATCAAAGAGAGTCACTGCTTTCGTATCGACTTCCTCAGCCAGTTTCTTGGCAAGTTCAAGTTCCTTTTTTTCATTTAGCCAGGAATGATTACTTAGCTCACCAATAACAGGGAGCGTAATATTACGTCCGATTCCCCAGTCAAGGATAAGTCCCTGATGCTGCCTGTCTTCGGGAAGATATCCGATACCCAGCTTCATTGCCTGTGTTGGATTCTTAATGTCGACTTCTTTGCCATCGAGATAGACCTTTCCGCTTGATTTATTTTCAATGCCGAAGATCGTCTCACATACTTCCGTGCGGCCTGCTCCAACAAGACCGGTCAGTCCAAGAATCTCACCTTTTTTTACCGAAAAGCTAATATTCTTGAAGTATCCCGTTCTGCTGATGTTTTCAACCCGCAGTACTTCTTCACCGATCTCCACAACAGGCTTCGGGAAAAGATCGCTGATTTCGCGTCCTACCATTGCCCTGATCAGTTCATCGTTTGTAATTTCATGGACATTATATGTTCCGATATAGTGGGAATCCCGCAAAATCGTAACCCTTGTAGCCAGCCTGAACATATCTTCGAACCGGTGGGATATGAAGATAATGGACGTGCCGTGATCACGAAGCGTTTCCGTAATCTTGTATAGCTGTTCACTCTCCGTTTGGGTCAGGGCTGCCGTTGGTTCATCCATGATAATAATTCTTGCATTCATGGAAAGCGCCTTGGCAATCTCAACCATCTGTTGCTGGGCAACACTTAATGCACCCATTTCATCTTTTTCGGAAAAGTCAGCATGCAGTTTCTGCAGATATTCATTGGCTTCGGCATGCATTGCATTCCACTGGATTTTACCGAATTTCACTTTCTCGTGACCCATAAAAATATTCTCGGTCACGGAAAGATGCGGATAAGCTGTTATATGCTGATAAATGGCTGCAATACCTGCAGCCTGTGCATCCCGCGGCCCCTGAAAGTCAACTTTTTTACCGTCAAGTATCATTTCACCTTCATCGGCCTTATGGACTCCGGTAATAACTTTGATGAACGTTGATTTTCCTGCGCCGTTCTCTCCCATAAGTGCATGAATTTCACCGGGTTTTAGCTGGAAATGCACTTTGTCCAGTGCTTTTACACCAGGGAAAATCTTCGTAATCCCGTTTAGTTCGAGAACATACTCAGACTCACTCATTCTTACTCCTAACCTTACATGATCGAAATCATGTAATCTATTCACAAAATTGTATGCATTCTCACGAAGTGAAATCTGGTTTCTCTGTTATCCTGCACAAAAAACATTTGCATGTTCTTTCGTTTATTATGCTACCATCCAGTCTTTTTAATTCAAACGGTAAAATTATTGGAAATAGGGTAATTTTTTATGGGTAATTTATTTAAAGAATGTTTTCGTCCAAAATTTGATACAATAGCGTAAACACTGATAATCAATTTTGTGATGGAGACAAATATGAATTTACTTATTGTTGATGATGAAGAGTTGACAAGAGAAGGACTTCTGGGCAGTATTGACTGGATTTCCCTTGGCATTCACAACATATATCAGGCAGATGACGGAATCAACGGCCTTTCTTTGGCCCACAAATACAAACCGCAGATTATCCTGAGCGATGTCCGCATGCCGCGTATGAACGGTATCGAAATGGCCGGTAAAATCCGTGAAGATTTGCCGGACTGCCATATTATTTTTATGAGCGGATATTCTGACAAGGAGTATTTGAAGGCTGCCATTCGACTGAAAGCCATCAGTTATGTAGAAAAGCCAATCCTTCCACAGGAAGTTGAAGATGCTGTTCGTGAAGCCATATCGACAGATGCTGTTCAAAAGCTTAACAAGGATTCCGCTACGCGCCAGATGCGCGAAACAGCTACAAAACTCGCCTTGGATATTACGGATGCCAAAGTTGAAGACGCCTCCAATCTTGAAAAACAATTCGCAGCTCTTCATATGCATGTAAAGATGACAACATCATTCACTACGATAATTGTCCGGTTTGTCGAAGGATTCGCAAGTATAGGAAGTAATGCACAGGAGGAGATTCTGGATTACTTCAAAACCCTTATTGCCCCCTCTCGTCTGCAGTATATATGGGCAGTAAAACAGGACGAATACTTGATTTTCCATCTTATCTCTTTTGATAAACCTGCAAGTATATCTTCAATGACAAAGATTCTTTGGAATCTCGCAAATAAGCTGTCAAAATCATGCCATTTCTATATCGCAGTCGGAAAGACAGTCACCGGGGTTGATAAAGTGTTTGATTCATACAATGCTGCCGTCATTTTGCTTGCAAGTTCCTTCTTTTATGAGCACAACAGCATTCTGCTGTACGCTAAAGAAAACCGTGAATCCCCACAGATTTCACCGGATATCATTTTGAATTTTCATGAGTCTCTTTCATCCCGGGACAAAGTGGAAACACTTCGTATTGTTCAGTCCCTTTATTCAAAACTAATTAATTACCAAGGCTTTCTTGTTAATTATGTTAAGGATTTCTATTACAAACTATTCATGGAACTCTATAAGACCGCATCCCACCTGCAGGTATATCTTTCCGACACGGATGGAAGTTCTGAGACAATCCTGGACTATATATCCAAAAGCGGCACGCTTACCATTCTGAACAACCTGTTAATTGAGAAAGTGAACCTGCTTTTTCGTTCACTTGAAACAAATATACAGGAAAATTCCACTATTTTTCTTATCAAGGCATTTATCAGTAAAAATTTCCAGAACGGGAATCTGTCTGTCAAAGACATCAGCGAACATGTCTATCTTTCCACGTCGTATGTATGCACAATTTTCAAAAATGAGACAGGCAAGACACTGAATCAATATTTGACGGAGTACCGGATAGAAAGAGCCAAAATTCTACTGCTGGACCCCCGATATAAGATTACGGATATTTCTGATAAAGTCGGTTACAGTGATGGTAATTATTTCGGTAAAACATTTAAGAAGATGGTGGGCTTCTCACCGTCTGAGTTCAGGGAGCAAAATGCCAAATGATTAAAATATATAGGAAAATAATCAATTTTTACTCCTATGATTTGAAACTTCAGTACAAGTTTATGCTTTCACACTTCATATTGGTCCTGGTTCCGACTCTCGTGATCGCGCTGCTGATTTATAATCAGCTTTCCGGTGTTATTCTGGCCAATACTGTACACTCAGAACAAACCCTCTCAAGACAGACCGTAAGCAGTATTGAAAGTTCGATTGCCCAGGTTGACGCTGCCTCGTTAACAATAATCAATGACGCATTTTTCAAAAACATGCTCCAGGATGACAATAAAACAATTAAGCAGAAGCTATCTTCCGATCCTACTTTTGTCAGCGACACTATTTCTTTCCTTAATTCTTCCAGCGTCCTTATTGATGATTTGAATATTACAGATGTTAAAATATACCTGGACTCGCCATATAAAGAACTCTACAGCAATACTTCTTTCTCCTCATACAATATTTTCCGTCCGATTTCAGACATTGCCGGTTCTTACTGGCATGGAATTTTCAGCAGTACAAATGACAGGATGCTGGTATGCCCGACTTTGTATCTCACACCTTTTGAAGCGCAGAATTTCGGTGAATTTTCTGTCGCAAGGAAAATCAATTATTCTAACAGCACATCGACAGATGCCGCCGCCTATGTGGTTGTCTACTTTTCCAAAAGCAATATTGACTCAATCCTCAAAAAAAATATTTCCATAACAGACAGCGCCACATACCTGGTTAATGGCAGAAATACTCTAGTCTCCTCTTCCAATCCATATCTTTCCGGTAAATATTTCATGCGTTACGAAGAGGTCTCATCCCGTATTCCTGATACGACAAAATTCGAGACCAGGACCTTTGCATCACAAAAAACATACATTGGTTACAAGGAAGTCAGCGGAACCGATTGGTATATGGTGTCGGTAATACCTGTTGACAGCGTTCTGAACCAGAACCGCAATATCCTCTGGGTCTTTGGTGTTCTTTACTTCATCTTCCTGGGTATTGCCTATTTTATCTCACTGAAACTATCAAATTCCATAGCAAGGCGTATCTCATCTGTAATTAAACAGATGAAGCTTGTTGAGGGAGGCAAACCCAAACCCCTCGCCAGAAGGCTGGAGCATGATGAAATCGGAGATCTGATTGACACGTATAATTACATGTCCAATGAAATCAACAATCTTATGGATAAGGAAGTAAAGGCCGCTAATGACCTTCGTATTTCCGAATTCAAGGCACTGCAGTCCCAGATCAACCCGCATTTCCTCTATAATACGTTGGATATGATTAACTGGCTGTCAAAAAGCGGTAAAAGCGAAGAAGTCTCCGCCGCCGTCCAGGCGCTGTCAAAATTCTATAAGCTGACGTTGGGCAAAGGCAATATCATCGTCAGCATCGGCGAGGAATTGTCACATGTTTCTTTGTATGTGCAGCTGCAGAACATGCGGTACAAAGACAAAATCCACTACTTCGTTGATGTCCCCGACGACCTTCTGGACTATGAAATTCCCAAATTCGTTTTGCAGCCGATTGTGGAAAACTCCATTCAGCATGGTATCTTCGGCAAAGAAACCAAAGAAGGCAACATTGTGATTACTGGATGGGCCGAAGACGAAGACATCGTGTTTATTGTTTCAGATGACGGAATTGGCGTTCCGCCGGAAAAAATGGAGACAATTTTGAGCGGCAAAGGCGACAGTTCCATCGGCAGCAATATTGGCATTTACAATACGCATAAACGCCTGCAGCTGTATTATGACAAGTCATATGGCTTGACATACCGTAGTTCTGAAACCACGGGAACAGAAGTCGAAATCCGAATTCCTGCGAGAAAATACGACGGGAGTTCTATGTGATAACCGCATAAGGCAACGTTCATTTATTTATCGAGTACGACGCAAGAAATATCCATGATATCCGCAATTTTCTGAAACAGCGATGCATTGTGTCCCACGGACATTGCAAAATGATGTGTCGGCGCTTGTGCAAACCATTCGTCCATGTAGGCATCCGGATCATTTTTGAATCGGACCGGTGTCTGTGTATTTCCAATCGTCATGATCGTTCCGTCTGTCGACTGCGCTTCTGTAATGATGAATTTGAGTTTGCCGTCAATTGTCTGTGTTGTTCCGAGATTTGTAATCGGACCCGTACGAACCTTTGCTTCTACCGATACTCCCGTTCCCTGCTTCCCATGATAGAGACCCATGCCGCGAAGGATAGGCTTCCCTTTTGCTATTTCCAGATGAAATGGTCCGTCGTGACCAAGAAGGATCGTGTTGTCTTCATAATCTGTTACAACAATTTCACAGAAGCTTCCGCCCTTGCCGACAATGTCGCATATTTTCATTGCCAGACATGTTTTGAGGTCTCCTTCGCCGGAGCATGGAATGCCTTTTGCTGTCAGAAGCGAATGCCCAACGATAAATCCACCCTGTAATTTTTCGTATGCGCCGCCGGGAGCGCCGTGATAATAATATGTCAGTGCATCAAGATCAAATTCCTTTATCAGTCGTTCCTGCGCCGCAGCAACCCGCGCCGACCAGTCGATCTGCTCTTCCGTCGGTTTTTTGGCAAGTGGGTCTGCCGAGGAGTTTTCACTAATTACAAAGAACTCTGCAATTTCCTTTTTCTTTTCTTCCACTTCTTCCGGGGTCACTTCCTGGAGCATACGATCGAGGTCGCACATTTCGAGGGCTTCGAGATGTGCTCCTGTCTGTCCCTGGAACATGGTAAAATCGCTGTACATATCAAGCATTCCGCTGTATGTATTTCCTAAAAATCCAAAACGTGCATATCGGAGTCCGCTCTTCACGCTGGCTGCTAGTACCCATTCACCGATTTCTTTCCATGCCCTGACAGCTTCCGGTCTCTGATATGTGACTTCATCCGCAAGCGATATGGCAGGTGTTTTTTCCAGGCCGAGAAGTCCGTTGATAACGCGGTATTTGATACCGGCCCGGTGAAATGCATTGGAAATCTCCGGTACAGGACATGCACCGCAATGAGCGAGCCATTCACCCGTCGTTGTTTGTGCATAATTGATTCTGGCTGTCGGCTGAAGATTGAGAATGACAGCCGGTGCCTTACAGATCTGATGGACAGGAAGCACGGAGGCGCTTGTTACATAAGTACCCGCATGTGCAAAGACTAAATCAACATTATTTGCGTTGAAGTATTCGCCTGCTCTTCTTCCTTCCTGTTCACTGTCAACAAGTCCAAAATTGAATACTTCTGCATCTGCAAAGGAAGTTGCCCGTTTTTCAATGAATGCACCATAGCCGATCAGCCGCTCTTTTAACCCGGGAAATTGTCCCCAGTAATGTTTCAGTCCCATTGTGTAAATACCGATACGGGGCCTTTTCGTTGGCTTCATCTTTTCCATGAATAATTCCTCCATTTACACTTTGGTATACAATTGAGAATCACTTTTACGGGCGCATTTTAGATAATAATTTATTGGAGCCGTTTTTACCATCCCTGCGCAAGGAGGAGACCTGCAATATCTTCAGCCATTTTGCGTCTGGATATACCAAATCCGTCACCTTCCGGTGCGTGCAGCAGTACGGCTTCAGCTAACACTTTTGAATGAAATCGCGCTCCCTTGAGGCAGTTGATCACCGTGTCGATAAAATCACAGTCCAGTGCATCGGAATAAATTTGAGCGCTGCTGACTATTCCCTGGTGTACATTCAGGCAGATCTGAATATGTCCCCAGTCAAATTTATCTTCGATCAGCGAATCAAATTGTATACTTTCACCGAAGCGCCATTTCCACGATGCAAATTGCTCCGTTAAGGCAAGGAGCGCCGGATCCCCGGCGAAGTCTTCATCTGAAAGTCTTTCTATCTGCAGACTCCGGTCTTCCCTGTTTGTTTCTTCAGAAGAACAGAAGGTTCTGATAAATGAATTTTCCATCGCAGTCGATAACATTTCCATAGTAATATCCGGACGCAATGCCTGAAGATTTGTTATGCGGGAACGAACGGAGGCCACTCCCTTGGACGCAAGTTTCGCAGGATTGACTGTCAGATATCTGGCAACCCTATCATATGCTGAATGAACCAGAAGTGTGCCATGGTGCAGACCTACTCCCTTGTTAATTCGGAATGCGTTTCCTGAGAATTTGAGCCCGTCAGCAAGGATGTCATTGCGTCCGGATCGTTCAGCATCAATCCCTTCCTTCCGAACCGTGTCGACGATCATCTGGAAGTTACGGTCCAGATTGAAATCGGCTTCTGGCAGCAAAAGCGAAAAATTCAGATTCCCCAAATCATGAAATACAGCACCGCCTCCGGTGCTGCGGCGGGCCAGACGTCCGCCCTCCGCTTCAAGCTGTGCAGTACTGCATTCCGCCCATGCGTTCTGGTTTCTGCCAATAACAACAGTATTCTGATTCTGCCACAGATATAGAATCGATGAGAGATCCGATTCGCCGTTAACGGCCATTATTAGTTTTTGCATAAGAAACTCTTCAAGAGCAAGATTAAACCAGGGATCATGTATGCGGCTTGTTACAATCAAAGAATGCGGCATAGAGAGATCCTCCTATAATAAATTAACGTGAGCCTGTCTGGCCGCCTTTTGAACATCTTCCGGAAGAGGACCGTCTGTAATCCATGTGTGAATATTACTCAATCTGGCAAAAGTATGAGGCAGCCCACTGTTAATTTTCGAAGTATCCATTAGAAGAATAACGCGCTGTGCCTTTTTGATGATCAATCGCTTGAGTTCGGCTTCATAATAATCACCGCATGAAAAGCCGCTGGATAACGAAAATGCACTGGCGGCTACAAATGCAAAATCAATATTGAGGGTCTTGACATATTCACTGGCATTAAATCCGGACAAAGAAAGTGTTTCCCTGTTGAGCTGCCCGCCGGTCAGGTTAATCTTGATATTCTGATGCTTTGCCAATTCAAGCGCAATGTTTGGAGCCGGTGTCAATACAAATAAATTCTGGTCTGTAAGCCGCTGGGCAAAGCACATACAGGTAGTGCCTGAGTCGATGTATAGGGATCGTCCCGGTTCAACCAGCGCAATCGCCTTGTCTGCAATAGACAGCTTTGCAATCGTGTTTTCGGCCTGGCGCTGGGTATATGCAGCTTCTTTGATCATCGAAAGATGAGCAAGTGATTTGGCGCCTCCGCGTACACGCACAATATAGCCCTGTCTTTCGAGAGTCTCCAGATCCCTTCTGAGCGTCATGCTCGAGACATCCGGATATCTCACCTCAAGCTCTGTAAGGCGGGCTTCACCACGCGATTGTATAAACTGGTTTATTGCTTCACGTCTATCTATTGGCATAAGCACCTCCAAATTATCATTATTTTATTGAGTGTTATATTTGTAATAATTTGATGATATCACAGGTCTCTGTGAAATTCAATCAATTACTAAATTCGTCGATATTTGCCTATTTGTTATGAATATTGTATATATACGCTCCATTTTCAATGATGTTTTAAATTTACATCTAATAACAACAATGATATTTGGGGAAATTTTATGAAAGAAATTAACAATTTAGTGTTCACAATAAACACAATTAATGATATAATCGGACACAAGAAACAAAATGGATCATCCGGTCGCTCTCCAAAATGTACCGACCCCCGAATACCTGCCGGATTTCTGGCATCACCTTAAAGGAGGATTTACATATGAAAACTACAGCAGTAAGACTGTACGGAAAACAAGACCTGAGACTTGAGACATTTGAATTACCGGCAATCGGCCCCGGCGAGATCCTCGCCCGGATTATTTCAGACAGTATTTGTATGTCTTCCTACAAAGCGGCCATCCAGGGTTCCGATCATAAGCGTGTTCCTGCTGATATTGCAGAAAATCCTGTCATCATCGGTCATGAATTCTGCGGCGAGATTGTAGAAGTCGGCAGTAAATGGGCAGAAGAGTTCAAACCGGGAGAACGCTTCGGTATCCAACCTGCTATAAATGATCCTACAAATGTATATGCAGCTCCCGGATATTCTTTTCATTATATCGGCGGTGCGGCAACATACATTATCATTCCTGAGATCGTCATGAGCCGCGGCTGTCTTCTCCACTATACAGGGGATGCCTTTTACTTCGGTTCCCTGTCCGAACCAATGTCCTGCATTATCGGCGGCTATCACGTCAACTATCATACTGATGCCGGAAGTTATGTGCATAATATGGGCATCGTCGAAGGCGGCAACATGGCTCTTCTTGCCGGTGTCGGTCCCATGGGACTCGGTGCTATTGACTATGCAATTCACAATCCCCGCCGTCCGGGACTTCTGGTCGTTACGGATATCGACGACACTCGTCTGGCACGTGCCGCATCCATCTACTCAGTCGGCGAAGCAGCAAAAAACGGAATCAAACTCATATATGTCAACACCACCGGTATTGAAGATGTACCTGCACACTTGATTTCGCTTACTGACGGAACGGGTTACAATGACGTATATGTATTTGCACCTGTTGCGCCCGTTGTTGAACAGGCGGATAAGATTCTGTCATATGACGGATGCCTTAACTTCTTTGCCGGTCCCACCAATACAGCATTCTCCGCACAGATGAATTTCTATAACGTGCATTACAATGCCTCTCATATTGCCGGAAACAGCGGCGGAAATACGGATGACCTGATTGAAGCAATTGATTTGATGACAAAGGGAGTAATCAATCCATCTGCAATGGTCACCCATGTCGGAGGAATTGACTGTGTCATTGAGACAACCCTCAACCTGCCAAAGATCCCAGGCGGAAAGAAACTGATTTATACAAACATCAGCATGCCGCTTACCGCAATCAATGACTTCCAGGCTCTTGGCGAAAAGGATCCGATTTTCAAAAAGCTGGCAGATATAGTTGAAGGAAACAATGGTCTTTGGAATCTTGAGGCTGAAAAATATCTTCTGGCAAATGCCAAATCAATCTAGTACATAACGCGTTGATGGTTCGGACACACAGGAAACTGTATGCCGGACCCTTTGCCGTTAACAAATTTTGTATTTAGGAAAGGTAAGGATAATATGATGAAATGGATTGAACAGGCAGGCGGCCAGACAAGTATTGCAGCCGCAGTTGCACCGGTAATCCGGTCGCTCTCTAAAAACGAACAGTATCCGCTTGTGCGTTTTGTCGCCGGCGATGATACATCCGTATCCGGTTCAGCCTCCTCTGACACCTCAATAATTATGATTGATACAGCAGATATATCTGATCTCTCTGCGCTGTGCAGCCTCCTTCAGATTAGCCTGACTCCCGGTCACAACGCTAAAAAAATAATTGTTGCCGGTCTTGGTTCTTTTACACTTACAACTCCGGGCACGAACTCATCCGGTAAACGCCTTCTTGGCAAGATCTCGCTGGTAACCGGCGGAGCACAGGGCTTTGGTGAAGGTATCGCGCGTGAACTTGCTGCATCCGGCGCCCATGTAGTTATCGCTGATTTAAACCTTCCCCAGGCAGAAGTTGTAGTTACATCCCTCAATGCCGAGTACGGTCCGGAAGCTGCTGTTGCACTGGCGGTTGACGTCGGCCAGGAGACTTCCGTCCAGACGCTCATGGAGAATATTGTTCTTCTTTTCGGCGGTTTGGATCTTCTCGTCAGTAATGCCGGTGTTCTTCGTGCCGGCGGCTTAGAGGAAATGTCTCTTTCAAATTTTGAATTTGTTACCAAAATCAATTACACAGCTTTTTTTCTCGTATCAAAGTATGGCTCACGTCCGATGAAAATACAGGCACGCTACAGCCCTTCCTACTATTCTGATATCGTACAGGTCAATTCAAAATCGGGCCTTGAGGGTTCCAACAGAAATTTCGCTTACGCAGGCGGCAAATTCGGCGGCATCGGACTAGTTCAGAGTTTTGCCAAAGAACTCGTTGAAGACAGAATCAAGGTTAACGCAGTCTGCCCGGGAAATTACTATGAAGGCCCGCTGTGGAGCGATCCTGAAAAGGGTCTCTTTGTCCAATATCTTAAGGCCGGAAAAGTTCCCGGCGCCAAAACGTTTCAGGAAGTTTACGATTTTTATATTGGCAAGGTGCCTATGCGAAGAGGGTGCTCCCCTACTGACGTAACCAGGGCCATTACATATTGTGTGGAACAGCTTTACGAAACCGGCCAGGCGATTCCAGTAACCGGCGGCCAGAACATGCTCAATTAGGAGGAAATATTATGGCAATACCAGTAATCATGCCCAGACAAGGGCAATCCGTGGAAAGCTGCATTATCGGCAAGTGGCACAAACAAGTAGGCGATGCAGTAAAGACCGGTGATCTGCTCTTTACTTATGAAACCGACAAAGCAACTTTTGATGAAGCTGCAAAAACAGACGGTACTATGCTTGCTGTCTTTTTCGAAGAGGGTGACGATGTCCCCTGCCTTATGAACGTGTGTGTAATCGGTCAGCCGGGAGAATCATTTGCTGCATTTAATCCGAACGGTGAAACCGCAGCAGAAAACACAGTTCCGGAAGCAGATGCCTCTGTCACAGCGTCTGTTGAAATTAAAAATGATACATCAGAAAAGCCTGTAAATGCAGAAGCCGGTGAAATGCCTGCTGCTATCAGTCCCCGTGCCCGTAATCTTGCAGAAAAAGTCGGGGCAGATCTTAGATTCGCCCTTAGCAGCGGCCCGCACGGCCGTGTAATAGAGCGCGACGTTCTGGATCTGATTGCATCCGGAAAGCTGGCAACATCTGCTGCCGGTAAAGGATACGCAGCCGAGCTGAACGGAACAGGATTAGGCGGCCGCGTAACCACTGCCGATATCAGTAAAGGTGTTGCTTCCGGAGAACCGGAAGAGGCTTCTGCTGCAGCTGCTGTATCCATTCCCGTTTCTGATGTGCCCGAAAGTTACACACAGAAACACAGCAATATCCGTAAAGTTATTGCCCGGTCCATGCAGGCTTCCCTCTCCTCAATGGCTCAGCTGACACTGAATACAACATTTGATGCAAGTGATGTACTCGCACTGCGTGCCAAACTCAAGAAGGCCGGAGAAGCCGGTCTCAAGGCAGATCAGGGATTTAATCTGGCCGAGAATGTGCCTACGCTGAACGACATCATTCTTTATGCAGCATCCAGAGTTCTCAGCCGTCACCCGTCCTGCAACGCACATTATGATGATGAGAAAATGACTTTCTTTAATCATGTTCATATGGGAGTTGCGGTAGATACCGCTCGCGGACTTATGGTTCCGACCGTCTTCAATTCTGATCTTATGAATCTTTCCACACTGTCAGCCGAAGTTAAATCTGTTGCAGCTGCATGCCAGACCGGTACAATCAATCCTGATTTATTACGCGGCGGCACATTTACAGTAACCAATCTTGGAACTATGGGAATCGAGTCCTTTACACCCGTTATCAATCCGCCTCAGACATGTATTATGGGCGTTGATACAATTACGACCCGTGTCCGCGAAGTTGGCGGCGAGCTCAAGGGTTATCCGGCTATGGGACTTTCCCTTACATTCGACCATCGTGCACTTGATGGTGCTCCGGCAGCCAAATTCCTTAAGGATCTGGTAAAAACCCTGGAGAATTTCTCGCTGCTGCTGATGCAATAAAGGAGGACAAAACATGTACGATTTACTTGTATTGGGCGGTGGCCCCGGCGGATATATGGCCGCTGAACGAGCAGGCGGAGCGGGTCTTTCCGTTCTCCTGATAGAGAAGAATAAGATCGGAGGAGTTTGCCTGAATGAAGGCTGCGTACCTTCCAAAACGCTTCTTAACAGCGCCAAGATTTTCGATCATGCCTGTCATGGCGAAAAGTACGGTGTTACTTCCGAGAATGCAAAAATCGACCAGGAAGCAGTCATCAACCGCAAGAATAAGGTCGTTAAGAATCTTGTTAACGGTATCAAGTTCACACTTAAGAACAATAAAGTTACTGTCAAAGCAGGACTTGGTATGATTCTTGGCCGCGAAAACGGCATCATCCGTGTTGCTGTCGGCGAAGAAATATTCGAAACCAAAAACCTCATCATCGCGACCGGTTCAGAAGCCGTTGTGCCTCCGATTCCAGGTGTAAAAGAAGGTATTGCTGACGGAACGGTTCTGACCAACCGTGAGATTCTTGATCTTACAACGATTCCCGAGTCACTTGTAGTTGTCGGCGGCGGAGTTATCGGTCTGGAAATGGCCAGTTACTTCAATACAGTCGGCAGCAAGGTAACCGTAATTGAGATGCTCGATCATATTGCCGGCCCCGCCGATCGTGAACTCTCTGCACTTCTTCAGAAGACATTTGCCAAAAAGGGCATTACTTTCAACCTGAACTGCAAGGTTACCGCGGTTGGAAACGGCCAGGTCACATATGTTACAGCTGAGGGCGAAACCAAAAATGCTGCTGCTGCAAAGACTCTTCTTTCCATCGGGCGCCGTGCCGTATCGCAGGGCTTCGGTGTAGAAAATTTAGGAATTCTTGTTGAGCGCGGACGCATTGTCACCGATGCCCAGGGTCGTACCAACGTACCCGGAGTTTATGCTGTCGGCGATGTCAACGGCGTATGGATGCTGGCACATGCTGCCTATCGCGAAGCTGAAGTTGCAGTTAACACTATTTTGGGCAAGAAGGATAACATGCGTTATCAGGCGATGCCTTCCGTACTTTACACCAATCCGGAAATGGCATTTGTCGGAGAAACCGAAGAATCCTGTATTGAAAAAGGAATCAAATACGAAAAAACCGTGCTGCCGATGAATTTCAGCGGCCGATATATGGCGGAAAACGAAGGCGGCGAAGGTATTATCAAAATTTTGATTGATCCTGATCGCCAGCGTCTTCTCGGATGTCATCTCCTGGGAACGTATGCTTCTGAGATTATCATTTCGGCAGGTATTATGATTGAGTCTGAAATGCGTATTGATGATATCAAAGAATTGATTTTCCCTCACCCGACCGTAAGCGAAATTATCCGTGAAGCAGTTTTCCACCACAACTGACACCAAAGACCAACCAGATATAACGTTAAATGAACTGCGGCGCAAACCGCCGGCAGAAGGACAAATAATCGGAGGAAATATCATGAGCAAACAACTATTCATCAAACCGGAAGACGTAAGAAAACCAAGCTGGATCAAATTCAAGGATATCCCTGTTAACCAGTACCAGAAGAAACCCGGCGATGAAACCGCCAAATTCAGCAAAGAAGACTTTATGCGGATTTATCGCGATATGCGTATGATCCGCGAATTTGAAACTATGCTTTATTCGATCAAGACCACAAATGCTTACAACGGACTTGATTACAATAATCCGGGTCCTGCTCACCTTTCCATGGGACAGGAAGCATCTTCCGTCGGACAGGCCTATCATCTGACCACTGATGACTTTATCTTCGGTTCCCACCGCAGCCACGGAGAAATTCTTGCAAAAGGCTTGTCTTCCATCAACAAGCTCAGCGAAAAAGAACTTCTCACCATTATGGAGAATTTCCTCGGCGGAGCTGCCTGGAGAGTCATTGAAAAAGACAATAAGGGAAAAGGCCGTACAGTTAAAGAGCTCGCCATCGACTTCCTGATTTACGGGGCTCTTGCAGAAATTTTTGCAAAGGAAACCGGATTCCACAAGGGATTGGGCGGTTCCATGCATGCCTTCTTCCTTCCTTTCGGAATTTACCCCAATAATGCAATCGTCGGCGGTTCTGCCGGTATTTCAACAGGTGCCGCACTTTTCAAGAAGATCAACAGAAAACCCGGCATTGTAGTCTGCAATGTCGGTGACGGATCCATGGCACGTGGTCCTGTTTGGGAAGGTATGATGCTTTCTGCAATGGACCAGTACCGCACACTTTGGGATGACGACATGAAGGGCGGTCTTCCGATTCTCTTCAACGTCATGGACAACCAGTACGCAATGGGCGGCCAGACCCGCGGCGAAACCATGGGTTACGACTTCCTTGCACGTATCGGTGCCGGTGTAAATCCCGAGCAGATGCATGCCGAGCGTGTTGACGGATACAATCCCCTTGCTGTCATTGACGCGATGGAAAGAAAACTCAAAATTCTGAAAGATAAAAAGGGACCTGTTCTTCTTGACACTCTGACATACCGTTACTCCGGACATTCCCCGTCCGATGCTGATTCTTACCGTACACAGGAAGAAAAGGATGCATGGGCCACACAGGATTCCATCCAGACCTTTAAGGCAGATATGATTCTTGCCGGCCTGGCAAAATCGGAAGATTTTGATGAAGCAGATGAATTTGTAATCCGTACAATCACGGATGCCGTACGTCTTGCAATCAACCCTGACATCTCTCCCCGTATGGACTTGGCAAAAACGCCGGATGCCATCGAGAAAATCATGTTCTCCAACCTCCATATGCCCAAGATGGAAGACCGCAAGGCTGATATGCTGCAAACCAAGGAAGAAAACTTCCGTGTTCAGCAGATCGCCAAAAAAATTCGTTTCGCATATGATGAAAATGGAAAACCGGTATCCAAAAACAAGGCATACCAGCTTCGCGACGCACTTTTTGAGCCAATTCTCGACAAATTCATCGAGGATCCGACACTTGTTGCTTATGGCGAAGAGAATCGTGACTGGGGCGGTGCCTTTGCAGTATACCGCGGCCTTACAGAAGCTGTTCCCTACCACCGCCTGTTTAACTCACCTATCGCGGAAGCATCCATTGTCGGATCTGCTGTAGGTTATGCCATGGCCGGCGGCCGTGCCCTGGTTGAGCTGATGTACGCTGATTTCCTTGGCTGTGCAGGTGACGAGGTATTGAATCAGCTGCCCAAATGGCAGGCAATGTCTGCCGGAATCTTAAAAATGCCCGTTGTCCTTCGTGTATCAGTCGGTTCCAAATATGGCGCCCAGCACTCACAGGACTGGACTTCCCTGTGCACACAGGTTCCCGGACTTAAAGTTGTCTTTCCCGTTACTCCTTATGATGCAAAGGGTCTGATGACATCAGCACTTAACGGCACTGATCCTGTTATCTTCTTTGAGAGCCAGCGTATCTATGACATTGCCGAACAGTTCCACACAGAAGGAGTCCCGACAGAAAGTTATGAGATCGCAATCGGCGAGCCGGATATCAAGAAGGCGGGCAAAGACCTGACCATCCTTACTATCGGAGCCACATTATACCGTGCACTTGATGCAGCTAAAATATTCGAAGAGAAATTCGGCATCTCCGTCGAGATAATCGACGCACGTTCCATGGTTCCTTTCAATTATGACAAAGTCATCGAATCCGTTAAAAAGACAGGTAAAATCATTGTCGCCGGCGACGCCTGCGACCGCGGATCCTACCTGAGTGAACTTGCCAGAAATATCGGCGACTTCTGCTTTGACGATCTCGACGCACCTGTAGCAGTCCTTGGCTCACGCAACTGGATTACTCCTTCTTATGAACTCGAGGATTCCTTCTTCCCGCAGGCAAGCTGGTTTGTTGATATTTTCCATGAGAGAATTCAGCCGCTGCCGGGATTTGTTGCCGACAAGAGTTTTTCTGATGTTGAAATGATCCGCCGCAATAAACTGGGTGTCTGATAAGGAAAGGGTATGCTATGAGTCAAAAAAGTGTTCAGGATTTAGTAGATCAACTCAATAATCCCGAAATGATTGATCGGCTTGATGCATTAAAGCAGCTTACTGAAAAGCTGGACGAGGGAATAATCTCCCGTCCGGCTTTCGGCCGTGACGTGAACAATCACATTCATTCACAATATTCATTTTCTCCCTATTCACCATCAAAAGCAGTATGGATGGCCTATATGGCCGGCCTTTCGACTGCCGGAATTATGGATCATGACTCCATTTCCGGTGCACTCGAATTTACCGCCGCCGGTCAGATTATCGGTCTTCCTACTACAATCGGAGCGGAGTGCCGTGCATCTTTTGCCGCAACACCTTTAGCCGGCCGCAGAATTAACAATCCGGATCAGGATACAGTCGCCTACATTGCTTTTCATGGTGTTCCACACAGCCAGACCAAAGCGCTTGAGCATTTCTTCAAGCCGGTTGCCCGGGCACGCGGACTTCGTAACCGCAAAATGACAAGGCGTCTGAACGAACTTCTTGCTCCTGCAGGTTTTGCCGTCGACTATGACAAGGATGTTCTTCCCCTGTCACTTGCTGCCAGAGGCGGCAGTGTAACGGAAAGACACTTATTGTATGCAGTAGCAAAAAAACTTATTGATCGATTCGGGACTGCCCGCGATCTTGTTGCATTCCTTTCCGGACCCCTGAACATAACAGTATCCGGCAAGATGGCTGCCATGCTCACTGATCAGAATAATCCCCATCAGGCATATGATCTTCTCGGTCTTCTCAAAAGTGACCTGGTCGAAAAGTTTTATCTTCCGGCAACCGACGAATGTCCTCCGATCGCAGAAGTTGCGGCCTTTGCAAGAATGCATGGTATTGTACTTGCCTACCCATATCTCGGGGACATCACAAGCTCTGTTACCGGAGACAAAAAGGCACAGACTTTTGAAGACAGCTATCTGGATGAATTATTCGAAGTCATTAAGTTGAACGGTTTCAACGCCGTAACGTATATGCCGTCCCGTAACACACGCGAGCAATTGATCCGCCTGCGCAGCTTATGCGACAAACACGGACTTTTTCAAATCAGCGGAGAAGATATCAACCAGCCTCGTCAGCCGTTTGTCTGTGATGCAATGCGCGACCCCATGTTTTCCAATCTCTTTGACGCAGCCTGGGCTTTGATCGGGCATGAAAGACTGGCATCCGAGCAATTAGCTAAAGGCATGTTTTCGAGTCAGACAACGGACTTGATTCCCAGCCTGCCTGACCGCATCGTATATTTCCGCGATGCTGCTATGAAGCTATACGAAAAAGAAACAAATAAATAATTCTCATTTTCCTCTCTCTGATTCAATGGAGGTAATAACTATGACTGATATAAAAAACACTTTTCTTAATCGCAATGAAGAGCGTTTGGCCGATTTCACCCGTGTTTCCCGCACCGCCGGCAGTCGTTCGGATTATGTCCAGGGCGGCGGCGGAAATACTTCCTGCAAACTTGACAGCCAGCTGATGGCTATCAAGGCGTCCGGTTTCCAGCTTGACCAGATTGCTCCCGATGCAGCCTATGCCGTGCTGGATTATTCAAAATTGCGGGCATTTTACCGGAATACAGATTCAACCTCTCTTGAGGATGTTGAAAAAGCCGGATCTGCCCAGGCGAAAGATGCTGCCGTTGTTATTGATGGCCTTCCGGTTCTTCGTCCTTCTGTGGAAGCCGGCTTTCATTCGTTGCTGAGTACCTATGTTCTTCATACGCATCCGGTATATGCCAATCTGCTCACCTGTGCCGTGGAAGGTCCCGAGCTGGCAGCCCGCATCATGCAGGACATAAAAATGAATTATGCGTTCGTCCCGTATATCAACCCGGGCGCACAGCTAACTTTCGAAATTGATGCTGCACGTAAAAAAGCGGCGGATTCTGAAGGCAAACAGCCGGCTGTCATATTTATGCAGAATCACGGCTTGATTGCCACATCAGATAATGCCGATACTTGTCTGGATCTTCATGAAAAGGTCAACAAAGCCGTTGCCGCTTTCTTTGGAGTCAGTGAAAATGACTGGCCGTCGGTTGAAGTGGCGCCGGTTTCAAATGCTGCCTCAGCTAATTTCTGGCAGTCAGCAACACCCTGGCTCAAATCACGTCTTCTTGATACAGAATGGGATCTCGATTTCTTTACGGTCCAGGCGCTGTATCCTGATCAGCTGGTATTCCTTTCCGGCCAGATGGCAGTAGTGGAATCCGGCTCACTTTCTGAATATAAAGACATCAGCACCAAGAAAGCAATTATCTTCCGTGAGACCGGCGAAGTACTTTACCAGTGCGGCAAAGGCGAGGCCCGGACGATTGAAGAGACATTGTGCGCCATCCTTTTTATAACACGTACAATCCGATCCGCCGGATATAATGTGAACACAATGAACGAAGCTGGAAAACAGTTCATCAGTAACTGGGAGAGCGAGCAATACCGCAAAACCATCACTACCAAATAAGCATATTGGAGTTGAACATAATATGATGAAAGCCCGGTCGGACTCTTCCCTCGTGAAGTAATCCGGCCGGGCTTTTCATTGAATTTACTATAAAAATCCCCCAACTGATTCTATGCTTTCAGGCAAAAGAATCAATCGGGGGGCAGCATTTATTATTCGCTTCGAATGCTCATTTCACAGGATCAAAAATCCCTTGATCTTGCACCCGGACGAGCAGCATCATCTTCAGGTGGTGTCACAGTCTCTTTGTGCGGTTCAAATGTATCTCTTTTTTCTCTGTCGGGGCGTGCTCCGGGACCTGCAGGTCCCCTGTCGGGACGGTCATGGTATCCGCCTTCGCGAGGTCCGCGGTCAGGACGGTTTCCACCTTCGGGACGAGGTCCGCGGTCAGGACGGTGGTCGCCATGATCAGGACGATCATTATGGCCGCCGAATCCGTCTCTGCGTTCACGGCCCGGTCGGTCACCCATCGGACGATCACCCATTGGGCGGCGGGGCGGCTCAGAAGCGCTCTCGACAAAACCTTCCGGTTTCTCAGAAGCGTCTCTAATGGAAAGATTGATACGTCCCTGGCTGTCAACTTCCAAAACTTTAACCTTGACTTTGTCTCCTTCTTTAACAACATCTTCCACTTTGTCGACACGTTTCCATGCCATCTTGGAGATGTGGCAAAGACCTTCCTTGCCGGGCAGGAACTCAATGAAGGCACCAAACGCCATCAGACGCGTCACAGTACCGTCAAAAATCTGTCCGGGCTCGGGATCGTTAACAATTCCTTTAATAATTGCAAGAGCGCGCTGGGCCTTTTCTGCGTCCGGTGTGGAAATAAAGATACGGCCGTCGTCATTAATATCAATCTGTGCACCGGTGTCGGCAATAATCTTGTTGATGACCTTACCGCCGGATCCGATAACTTCACGAATCTTATCAATCGGAACCTGCGTCTGGATGATACGGGGAGCATACTTCGACATTTCTGTACGAGGTGCAGAAAGACAAGGAAGTAGAACTTCGTTGATAATCTGCAGTCTACCCTTTCTTGTCATCTCAAATGCCTGGCGGATGATCTCGATGGAAAGTCCGTCAACTTTGATATCAACCTGGATTGAGGTGATGCCAAGCTCAGTGCCGGCAACCTTGAAATCCATATCGCCGAAGAAGTCTTCAATTCCCTGAATATCCATGAATACAAGGAAATCATTCTCGTCATCTTCATTGACAATCAGTCCTGAAGAAATTCCAGCAACAGGGCGCTTGATCGGAACACCGGCATCCATAAGGGCCAGTGTGCTTGCGCAGACAGAACCCTGTGATGTGGAACCGTTGGACATAAGGATTTCCGAAACGGCACGGATTGCATATGGGAACTCTTCTTCGGAAGGTAGAACCGGGATAAGGGATCTCTCTGCGAGAGCTCCATGACCGATTTCGCGGCGCCCCGGTGAACGGGACGACTTGGCTTCTCCTACTGAATAACCGGGGAAATTATACTGGTGCATATAACGCTTGGAAACTTCATTATCAATACCGTCAAGTGTCTGCGATTTTGAAAGAGGTGCAAGGGTAACGGCTGTAAGTACCTGTGTCTGTCCGCGCTGGAAAAGACCTGTACCGTGTACGCGGGGCAGTATTCCGACATCGCAGGACAAAGGGCGGATCTGGTCAAGGGGACGTCCGTCAACACGAACATGCTCACGGAAAAGATAATCCCTTACGACCTTCTTCTCAAGCTTATAGATCGCTTCACCGACATAAGGAAGATAGCTCTCGTTTGTCTCCGTAAGATAAGCTTTTACCTTCTCGGTCAATACGGCAACCTGAGAATCACGAACACTCTTGTCATCGGAAAGAACCGCGAGTCTCATGTCATCCCAGCCAAAAGCTTTAATATAGGCAAAAATTTCTTCCGGTACGGCAGAAGACTTGTATGTGAATTTGGGCTTGCCGATATCAGCAGCAATGCCGGCAATAAAGTCGACAATTTCCTGGATCGTCTTATGTCCGATTTCGATTGCGGCGAGCATTGTCTCGTCCTCAACTTCATTGGCACCGGCCTCAACCATGCAGATCTTCTTCTTAGTTCCGGCAAGCGTTACATACATACGGCTTGCGCTTCTTTGTTCTTCAGTAGGATTGATGACAACTTCATCACCGATCAGGCCAAGTACAATACCGCCTGTAGGCCCGTTCCACGGAATATCCGAAGTTGCAATTGCAATCGATGTACCGATCATAGCGGCTATTTCCGGAGAGCAGTCCTGATCAACCGACATAACAAGATTGTTAACGACAACATCGTTTCTTAAGTCATGTGGGAAAAGCGGACGGATCTGGCGGTCAATAACACGGGAAGTAAGAATAGCCTTCTCTGAAGGTCTTGCTTCACGCTTGATATATCCACCGGGGATCTTGCCAACTGCATACTGCTTCTCTTCATAATCTATGGACAGAGGGAAAAAGTCGATTCCGTCCCTTGGTGAAAGTGATGCCGTAGCTGACGAGAGAATTACTGTCTCGCCATAACGGATCAGGCATGAACCATTGGCGAACTGAGCGAGTTTGCCGGTCTCCACGATAAGCGGACGGCCAGCCAGGGTCATTTGAAAAGTTTTTTCCATAAAAAATACCTCCTGGTAAATTGAATATACCTAAGTCACCAGGGCGGTAGCTTGTAGATTCGTGCATCGTACTTCCATATCTCCAAAAGATATGAGGACGATCCGTCAATCTACCCTCTACGGCCCAATCCAATGACTTTGCGTAGCTATACTGATGACATTATACCTTATGTCATCGCTCTTTGGGTTTTTTCGACAAAATTTCAAAAAAAGGTGAGCCATGAAGCTCACCTCTCTTGAAATAAATATTGTTTACTTTCTGATTCCGAGCTTAACGATTACTGTTCTGTAACGTTCAACATCGATACGGGCGAGATAATCAAGAAGGCCTCTTCTCTGTCCAACCATCATCAGAAGACCTCTTCTGGAATGGTGATCATTCTTATGTTCCTTCAGGTGCTCGGTAAGGTGGTTGATACGGGCTGTAAGAATTGCGATCTGAACTTCCGGGGAACCTGTGTCGCCTTCTTTGAGACCATATTCCTTGATAATTTCTGATTTGTTAACCTTGTCCATTCGTTACCTCCATTAATGTCCTGTGGCAAAGTAAATGGTCGGACGATCCATAGACTGTGACCACGGCTAAAATACTTAAAAATTTTAACACAAATACACTGATATGTAAACTAATAAATCACAGTGCAATTATGAAGGCAATTATGAAAT
>Ga0209430_1000913_pt1 | contig 24846 bp, 23 predicted proteins | sample BarGraIncub1133A_FD_184504 | JGI IMG/M metagenome (GOLD analysis project Ga0209430, IMG submission 184504) | Arctic peat soil microbial communities from Barrow, Alaska - Barrow Graham LP Incubations 11-33A (SPAdes) (version 2) | ecosystem: Environmental > Terrestrial > Soil > Wetlands > Peat... | reverse complement strand
ATCTATAGGGTACATTTTATCTCTCCTATAGGGCACTTGGTGTAAAGTCTTATATACCAACAGTCTTGGCAGTTTTTGTATAAATATGTAAAATAAAGTTGAAAAAATGTTTTTATTTATTTGAGTTTATTTTTCTTCAAACCATCCCTCACCCTTTTGCACATTTCCACAAGTTCAGCAGCTCTTGGCTGTGCCCAGGAATATCCACTTGCTTCCATATATCCTCTCTGTTCCAACTGTTCAAGTAAATCCATATCTTCCTTTCTTTTTATCTGATTGCTCTTAATCAGTTCTTCTAGCTGATAGGTGTCGCAGTTGACTTGCTCTATCACAATTCTATAATTTCCACGACCGCTTTCCAGTATCTGAGACATACCTATGTTTGCCAATTTTTTACGTAGCAAATAGGTAGTTGCATGAAAGTTTGTTTGGGCTTTACCAGAATCATATTCAGGCCAAACTGCATCCGCAATCTTTTCCCAATTTACTGGAACGCCCTTTTTGTGTACTAAAAAAGCCAGTATTTCCTTTGCTTTTGAGTTTTTCCAAGCTATTGCTTCTCCACCTAAGAACACTTCAAAGTCACCGAAGCATTGAACAAAAGGCTTCCCCGGCAGCTCGACTGTACTTTTAATTTTCACTAATCGCCTTACAGTTTTGCCCAGTCTTTCTTCTGTTAACGGCTTCAGAATATAATCCATCGCCTGTAATTCAAAAGCCTCTATTGCATATTGGTTAAAGGCAGTCACGAAAATAATATCTATACTTTCATTCAAGTCCAATATCTGTTCGGATAGCTGTAGTCCATTAACACCCGGCATTTCAATATCTAAAAAAACCGCATCTAGTGGATTCCCTTTTAAATAGGATAATAACTGTTCTCCTGTTTCAAACAATCCGCACAGCTCACATTCCTTAAAGTTCGAGACCATTCTCCCAAATCTTTCCATCACATGCAGCTCATCGTCTACTGCCGCAATCCGTATCATAATTGTTTTCTCACTTCCGGTATCACTATTTTCACGCAAGTACCCTGTCCCACTTCGCTACTAATATCAAGACCTCTTCCATATAATCTAAGTAGTCTATTGTGAATATTGAGGAGACCAACACCTTGTTCTATTCTGTCCTCACTTAAAAGCATTGCAAGCTTTCCACTATCTATTCCCACCCCGTCATCTCTGATCTCTATGTAAGTACCTTCCTGTGTCCCTCTCATTTTTATGTATACTGTACCTCCTCCTAGCTTTTTAGAAATACCATGCCGGATTGCATTTTCTACTAAGGGTTGGAGGATGAGAGCAGGTAATTGATTATCTAAAGGTATTTCAATCTCTTTAATTAGCTGTATCTTTTGACCAAAGCGCGCTTGCTCTATGTTGAAATAGGTGTAGACAAGTTCCAGTGAATTTTCTATCGTCACCATTTTATCTATGTTATTAAATTCCAGACTCTCTCTTAAATACATTGCTAAGTCTATAATTAGCTTGCCAGCCTTTTTCCCATCCTTTTCGCACACATTGGCAATAGCATTCAAGGCATTGTATAGAAAATGAGGCTTAATCTGTGCTTGCAGAAATGACATTTCTGTTGCCATTATTTTGTCCTTGAGCCTATCTGCTTCCACTAAATTTTCATTATACATAATGAGCTTTTTATGGGTGTTGACCTGCTGTTTGGCTTGAACAAAAGACATAGCCAAAATGACTCCAAAGTTTCCATATAAAAACATAAAGGATGCATTATTACCACCAATACCTTTAAATTGAAATATATCTTCGATAATAGCCAAAACAAAGACGTAGATAGCTATAAACATTAAGATCGCATTGTCCCTTTTATTGAGCACTGCTTTTATTAGGACGCCCAGAATGTAAATCATTTGTAGCAGAATCATTACGTATATATAATTAGTGAATGACGAAACGAATCCAGGGGGTGCCAGCAGCAGCATATCAAAAAACAGGGTAGGCAGCAAGACTAAACCCAGTATCGTTTTTTTATATTCCATAGGATACATACTAAGCACAAACAATGTCATAACGGGCACCAAATGATATCCTGTCAAATAATTAATATATGCTTTGACTACGAATGTCACATTAGGGAAGAAGATTACAAGAGGTACTTCGCCCCATATTAAGGAACGCAAGACTGTGATAAAACAAAGCATGCTAAAAAACAAGGCTGTCTTATTTTTTGATTGTAATACAAACAATAAGAAATAATAAATACCAAATATAAAAACACTGCCTATAAAGAATAGCTGTAGAGCTAAGAGTGTCATTTTTTGTCGCTCTAATACTCGTTTCGATCCAAAAACTGGGCTATCGCGAAGTCCTCCATTTGCATAATCCAGATTGGCCACCTGCAAAATTAACTCAAGCCTTTGCGTATCCTTTGGCAAATCTAAAATGAGTGATTCCTCGCCGTTTTTAAAGCTCGATGGTTTGTCCGATACTTTTCCAACCTCTACAATAAACCGTCCATTTGCATAGAGCTTATAGGCATTAGAAACATTTTGAATGCGAAGAGCAGGGTCTTTAAGAGTCGATGGGTATTTTAGCCGCAAACGATAGGTGGCTACTCCATGGTCTAGATACACTTTAGTTCCTGCTCCTTGATCCTTCCAACTGCCTGGCACTTTCATGAGTGAATCCATCTGTATTGGTTGCTTTTCAATAAAATCTTGAGGCGTCAACAATCTATCCCAATAGAATTCCCATTGACCATCTAATGTCACTGACTCCTTTTGCGTAAAATCAACGCTCGTCAAATCGACATTGCCGTTAAGAGCCAGTCCTGGCGTAAGTTCTAACATCTTGCCAAGGGCAAAAAACATAAAAGCAATAAATAATGTAATGAGTACTATTCTCCAATTTGAACCGATTTTTCTACATATTCTTCTTTGATCAGCTATTATAATCATTCACTTTCATCTTAAATTTGTACATGTTAAAGAATATCTATTGTATACTTCGGCAGAACAAGAGATAATAATAAGCTAGTAATGATTTTGGTACAAAAAAATACCGCATAATTCATTTATGAATAGTACGGTATTTCATTAAACTACATTAAACTATTACTTATATCATATTAGCCTACTACTTCAAAAACCTCTTTAAATTCTTTTTCAATCTCGATAATGCTTTTAAATGTGCTTTCAAGCCCAAGCAATCTTTTTAGAAATAATTGCTGCTGCTCTGTCAGTGGCAGTTCATTATACCAGGCTGATTTCTTTTTGCCTAAAGGCTTTTCATAGGAGGAGTAAAGTAAATATAGCAGAAAATCTCCTAAAAAAGAATAATCCAAGTTAAACTCATATAACTTGCCATCTCTCCATCTTGACAGGCCAAAATCAACAAGATATACCTCTCCATCATCAATTAAAACATTTGGTGTTCTTATATCTCTATGAACTACACCATTGGCATGAAGATATTTTATAATGCTAATAAGCTGAATACCTATACTATAAAATTCTTCATTAGTAAAGCTGTAACTATACTTAGATAGCATATCTTTCACGGTACGACCATTCTTAAATTCCAGTATAAACCCATAAAAGCCTTTCTGATTTATAATTCCCAAAAGCTCAGGAATCCTTTTGTCACTGAGCTTTGACAAAATAACTGCTTCATAGGCATTTTTATCTGCATTCTTCTTAAACATGCTGGGTTTGAATTTTTTGATAACAACCCTATTTCCAGTGTCTGATATAGCGAGAAAACATGCTCCATATCTGCCTTCACCAGCAAGGCCTTCAATGGTATGTTCTCCCACCTGTTTACCAATATATTTTTTGCTTCTACAAAACCACATTATGCGCCTACCCGTTTATTTTGTTACCGCATTTAAGGCAAAACTTTGCATTAGGAGGCAATTTTTCCCCACAGTTCAAGCAGAACAATACCCCATTAACCTTTTCACCACATTGCAAGCAAAATTTTGATCCTGCTGGTATCTGGGAGTTACACTTGTTACAACTAATACCATTCAGTCCTGATTCGGGCTGATTATACACAGGTGAATTCTGATTTTGATTCTGATTTGGATACTGATTTTGATTTTGATTACCATAGTGACCTCCAGAGCCACTTTGTGAACCAATAATACTAAATAGGTTGCCCAGAAAGCCTTTCTTCTGGTAGTGATTGCTTCCATTATTACCGTTCTTATAATGATTCCCATTTGATGATCTTGACATAAAACTCATTGTTTTGTACCTCTCTATTTATTATTATTTATGAATTGAAATACCTTTAAATTTTTGATTGAACTTACTATTTTTATTAATGTATTTAACAAGTTTTACAAGCTCATACCAAGTAACTGCTACCACTGCTATTCCAACTGCTAATAATAACTGATTAAGTGATAGTGGTGCTAGTTTTAAGAATCCACTTAGTGGCGAATATAACATTACCATCAAACCTGTTATTGTTCCTATACTAACAGTCCATATTACCTTATCCTTTCTCAGACTTATGAAAGTCTTAAATGCAAACATGGTATTTGAACTGTTAACTTGAACAAGTAATACATTGGACAACAGTATAATTGAGAGTCCCATAGTTCTTGCAATTGATGGATTTTGCGGATACTGATTCAAGAATGTTAAATATGCTCCAAAGGATGCGCCAAATATAACAAGTCCTTGAATTACACTCTTGAGCAATGTTTTTGACGTCAATAATTTTTCTTTAGGATTACGAGGTGCACGTTCCATAATATCTAGCTCAGCTGGCTGACGTTCCAAAACTATTGAACAGGTAGGATCAATTACAAGTTCTAACAACACAACATGCAATGGTAATAATAAAAGGCTTGCGGGACTAATTCCCAAAAGTGGTGCACATAGCGAAGCAAAAGCTATAGGAATATGAATAGTAAATACATACCCAACCGCTTTTCTGATGTTATCATAAATTCTTCTTCCGTCTTTTATCGTATCTACAATGGTTGAGAAGTTATCATCAAGTAGAATTAGATCAGCAGCTTCTCTTGAAACCTCAGATCCACGTTTGCCCATAGCAATACCAATATCTGCATATTTTAAAGCTGGAGCATCATTTACTCCATCACCCGTCATAGCAACTACTTCCCCATTTGCCTGGAAAGCCTTCACTATTCTCATCTTATGCTCAGGAATAACTCTTGAAAATATACTGACATCTTTAACTCTTTCACACAATTCTTCATCGCTCATCTGGTTAAGTTCATCGCCAGTAATAATCTTGTCACAGTTTGGCATATTAATTTGCTTAGCTATTGAACTTGCGGTAATTCCATTATCACCTGTTATCATAACGACACGAACCCCCGCTTTTGTACAGGTTTTAATGTCTTCTTTCACTGATTCTCTTGGAGGGTCAGCAAGACCAACCATTCCACAAAGCTGAAGAGTACATTCCTCTAATGTATTAGGTATATCAGATTTGCTTTGCAATATCATCTGACCTACAGCAATAACACGAAGCCCAGTCTTTGACATTTCCATTATCTTGTTCTGAGCTGTTTCTCTATCTTCAGAAGAAAGGTTGCATATTGTTAAAATATGTTCGGGAGAACCTTTAGCCGCCACTACGATTTCACTACCATTTTCCCAAACATGCCCCATCATTTTTGTTTTATCGGTAAAAGCATATTCTTTTAGAAGTTCACCACCAAAGATAATATCTCTAGTAATTCCTTGTTCTTCACAATAGGATATCATAGCCTTTTCCATAGGGTCATAGGCATCAGATTTGCAACCCATTCCCATTATTTTATTCTGTCTTTCAGTGTCATCTAAAATACTCCAGGTCTCTCTAACTGTCATTTTATTCATCGTTATAGTTCCTGTTTTATCGACACAAAGCACAGAAACTGCACCTAATGTTTCTACAGATGGCAGTCTTCTTACTAGTGATTGCTTTTTAGCAAGCCTCCATGCGCCCATTGACAAAAACACAGTCAAAATAACTGGGAATTCCTCAGGTATCATTGCCATTGCAAGAGTTATACCTGATAAAACACTCTCAATTAATCTATCTCCCATAACATGATCTGGAATATTAAAATATGTTACAGTTCCAACAAGTGCAAATAAAACTGCTGCAATTCCAGCACATAGCTTTACCAATCGGTCTGTTTGCTTTTGCAGAGGTGTAGGGCTATCAGGCGCCAAAACAACATCTTGGCCTATTTTCCCATACTCAGTAGCTGAACCAATTCTATCTACCAATATAGTACCAGTTCCTTGTGTAACAAGAGTTCCCGCATAGCAATAATCTAACCGCCAATAATCTTTGCTAGCTTTACTATCTGCTTTCTTTTCCTGCATCTCTTCGCTATCTTTAGAAACCTTCCACACGCCCTCAGCCTCTCCAGTTAGAGATGATTCATCCACAAAAAGCGTACTTGCTCTTAAAACTTCTCCATCAGCAGGTATTTTAACGCCTTCAGTAATAAACATTAAGTCTCCGGGTACCAAGTCTGTGCTATTTATTACTTTTTCAATTCCATCTCTAAGTACTTTGATGTGAGGAGCTGATAAATCCTTTAATGCATTTAGAGTTTTGTCGGTTTTCCATTCCTGAATTGCTTCAATGCTAATAATACCAATAACGAAGACAAGCATGATAGCTCCGTCTTTTGGTTCGCCCAAAATAAAATAAATTACTGCAGCGACTATCAACAATAAAAACATAGGTTCAAGGATTACCGAGAGTATTTTATGAAAAAGACTTTCCTTTTTCGCTGCAACTAGCTCGTTCTTGCCATGTTTTTCTTGAAGTTGTTTTGCCTGTGTACTTGTGAGTCCTTGTAATTCTTTGATTTGTTGCTGTGTCAAAGTAGTTACCTCCATTTTTTGCTTGTTTCATACCAAAGGAACAACTAAATAATAACTTCCCATCAAAATAATGTTATATTATTTAGTAGTTCCCAAAAATAGTACCAAGCATATTTTTAAGATAGCTCTATGGCATTGCAATTCCCAGATATGTTCTAAAAAAGAGTATAAAAAAACCCGTAGAACATTTTTACTGTCCCACAGGGATACAATCTATCCTGTTGCCAATTAAGGCCCAGCCCCACGAACTTACTAGAAAGTTCATCGCCTGCTCAGTTTGTACTGTAGATTTATATGCAGCGCAAAGAGTATACTAAATTTTAACATATTAATCGAATTCTTGCAAGAGTTATTTTTGGCATTACTCAGTAATCAGTAATTTATTTCTATATCCTTCCATGATATCTTAAAGCTGTAATGCCAAATCAACATAGCTATTATTGTAGAAATAGCTATGTTAATAGTTATACCGAAGGGTACAAATTGTTTGAGTGCAAAGTGAATCCCTGCCATAACTCCACAAATGAACATTAACAAGAAGATTACTCCAACATTAGAACCACTTTGCATAGTCTTAAAATCCTTATAAAATGGCAACTGCTTGGAGGATAGCTTGAAAAATAAAATTGCCAAAAGAAGCATGTTTGCAAGCATTAAAATAACATCTGGAATAATCCTTGGACCACACAGAAAAATAAATATTATGCCCAAAGCACCTACGATAGGTATATTAAACTTGAACATAAAGGCCTTGAAGGCACCCTTCAACATAGCTGATGGATTCTCTATTGGTAACGCCTTGTAAATCCAAGCACCCTTGTATTTTTCGCTCATGTTAATAAAATAAACTGAGAAGCTAGTCATAGCTATTCCTATATAAATGCACAAATAGCCATTGCTAGTATGTAATGCATTTAATGTTTCGGCAAATGAATTTTGTGAGCCTGTAATAAAAATGAATATAAATGGTAGCACTATTGAGAAAGCCAAACTAGGATATAGCTGTAGCTTAAGCTTTCTTTCACTGGCAATCATATTTTGTGTAAATGTGAAAAAGGCTCTTTCTTTCTTATCTCCGCATACCAAACTAGCAATTGCTTTTTTCAGTCTAAAAACCTGTAAGTTTTGGCGTTTACCTCCACTATTATCATTGAGCTTTTGAAGATTTTGTTCAAAGTATGGCACAATAGTTCTAATGTAAATATTAAAGCAAGCTATGGGTATTATGACAGCCATAGCAGTGGAAGCAACATAAAATATAGAGTAACTTTTCTCAGTCAAAATACTTAGCGGGGCCGCAAACCATGTGGTAGGAATAAGATAATTCCACCATTTGGGAGTAAAATTAATATTCATTTGCGTTATGCTAAACATCCTGCCTATAAATTGATATGCAATAGTTATAAATATTGTAAGACCTATCTGAAAATAATTGATTATATCCTTTAGCTTTTCTCCATCAAATACACTGAGAATAGCAAAATACAGTAAAGATGTAAAAAACATTACCAAACCACAAATAAGTACTATTTCGAGAAGCATAATTAAAAAGAATACCGGACCAAAATGAATTAAACACATTAATAAAGATGGGCCAGAAAGTGCTAGGGTAATCCTAAATAAATAATATAGTATATGTATTGTTTTTGCCATCTTGATTGTTTTGTTATGTATGGGCCTTGGGAGAAGTATGTTCTTGTCCTTAACATCTAATAGCACTGTAGAAAAATCAGCTATCATTGTTGCTAATATCATAAAAATTATCATGCCAAAAATCATATTCATCTTGTAAAAGGTCGAAAAAGGAATCCAAACGAATATTGATATCATGAGTCCCATAAAAGAATAAATAAACATGGACATGACCATTAGATTTTTATTTTCTACATTTTTTGTGTTCGCCATTATTGTGGGAACATTTCTATGGTCTAATGTTAACTTAACCTTTAAAATCATGCGTAATTGCTTGTAGTTAATACCAAGACTATTAAAGAAAGAAGCAAACCGATCCAATAGCTTTAGTAAAAAGAATTCCTTCATCCCATCACGCTCCTATCACCTTTACAAAATCACTTGCTATTTGTTTATGCTCATTGAAGCCTGTTAATTGGTTAAATATTTCTTCAAGAGAGCCCTCTTGGCTTTGCACCTGTAGCTGACTAAAGGTACCATCAGCAACTACATTTCCATTATTTATTAGTATTATTCTATCGCTGATTTTTTCCACTACCTCCATAATGTGTGAGGAGTAAAAAATAGTCTTGCCTTGATTTGCGAGAGAGCTCATTATTTCTTTAAAAATCAATGCACTATTTGCGTCTAGTCCGCTTAAGGGTTCATCAAAAAACAATACATCTGGATTATGTATAAGACTTGCAATTATCAATATCTTTTGTTTCATGCCCTTTGAATAAGAAGTTATTCTAGAATCGTAAACCTCCTCTATTCCAAATAGCCCCATAAGCTTTTTTGCTTTACTATCCACCTCTTCATAGCTCATACCGTACATCTCTCCAAGAAAGGTAAGATACTCTCGTGCTGTAAGGTTATCATATATTTCAGCGGTTTCAGGTATGTAACCGATCTTTTTTTTATACTCTACATTTCCATCAGAAATGTCTTGTCCCATTACTTTAACTAAGCCTTTATAGTTAGTTACTAGTCCGAGTAATATCTTAACAGTAGTACTCTTCCCGGCACCATTAGGCCCAATATATCCAATTATCTTTCCTCTAGGTATTTCTATGTTTATCCCATTCAACACCTGCTTTGAGCCGTAGCTCATATATAAATCCCGAATTGAGATTGCGCATTCACTCATGAATATTTTCCTCCAAGGTATGCATTTTTTTCTGACAAATGAATAATCAAAAGTCGCGTGTTGCTTTTATAGCTTTCATCTACTCACATTATAAATTAAAGTCGATATATTATCAAGTTTTTACCATTTAAGTCACCAATCAGTCTTCAAAATATGTTTCCAAAAATTGTATAAAAATATTTATTCTACAAATCATAATACTAGGTATTGGAAAAATTACTAACCTATAATATTGAAAGGAGGATATGTTAATGGCCAAAGGAAGCAAAAAGCACAAGATATCATCAAAATCTAATTCACAAAACAAGTCAGAGCAAAATGAAACACAAAGCAAAACAACTTCAGAATTTAATAACAAAAGCAATGCTAAACAAAGCAATTAATAATACAAATTCTACATGAAAGAAAATATGGATATATTTTTCAGAATATAAAATTTGAATATTGTCATAATAATTGTGAGTACAGAAATGTACTCGAGCGACAAATTTTTAGCGACGAGAGTTGGGAGATGATTCCGTTGGACTACTTTATTTCTCGAATCTTTATGGTTAAGCACTAGTTAAAACTGTGGTTCGGTGTTTATATTCATATCTATCCAAGATGGATGTGATTTTAACATTTAGAACACAGGCAAGAATTTAATATGTCGAGCATTGGGAGATGATGAGGTTGATTGTGTCAAACTTTTTTTCTCACAAACCCGTAATGGAAAATTTCTTGCATCTAGTTAATGTTCAAGGAGCTGTTAATACTCCAAAAGGGTGGCCACAGATGACTAGGGCAGTAATTGGATGGCTAATGTAGGGAAATTCAAAGCAGTTTCATTTTGTTTCTTTTACTTGAAGTAGTTAAATAATTAGCTCTAAACCGTCCATTGGCAAAAGCAGGGATACATGACGAATCCCTGTTTTTGCTTTTGGCATTAATTTTATAATTTCTATTTCTTCCATTAAAATCATCATACGCTACTGAAATTGTGAATTATATAGTTCTGCATAAACTCCATTTTGTTTTATAAGCTCGTGATGCTTTCCTTGTTCAACTATTTCGCCATCATTTACTACCAAAATAACATCTGCATTTTGAATGGTGGACAGTCGATGAGCTATTATAAAGCAGGTCTTAGCTTTCATCAATTTGCGCATAGCCCCCTGAATTTGCAGTTCTGTGCGGGTGTCCACATTGGAGGTAGCTTCATCAAGTATCAATATTTTCGAATTTAACAGCATAGCTCTTGCAATAGTGAGTAGTTGCTTTTGGCCTTGAGAAATATTCACTCCATCATCATTAAGGATTGTATTATAGCCTTCGGGAAGTCTCATAATGTAATTGTGTATTTTTGCTGCTTTAGCTACATTTATTACCTCGTCCATATTTGCATCTTTTTTACCATACGCGATGTTCTCAAAAATCGTTCCACTAAATAGCCAAGTATCCTGTAATACCATGGTATATGAGAGACGAAGACTTTTTCGAGTGACTTTTTGAATATCAGTACCATCAATAGAAATTGTTCCTCTAACTGGATCGTAAAATCTCATAAGCAGGTTAATTATTGTAGTCTTTCCTGCACCTGTCGGACCCACAATCGCAACAACACTACCTTCATCTGCAATTAAGTTGAGATCTTGGATAACAGTTTTTTCAGGGTTGTAGCCGAAATCAACATGTTTAATTTTAACATCACCTTGTGTATTTTTTAAAATCTCAGCATCTTTAACGTCTTTGGGCTCTGGTGGTTCGTCAATCAAGCGAAAAATCCGCTCCGCTGCAGCACATGTAGACTGTAGTTCACTAATAATATTAGCTGCTTCATTGATAGGTCCAGAGAATTTGCGGGAATAAAGCACAAATGATGAAAGACTTCCCAAGGTCAGATGGTTGAATAGATAGAGCAGTGCTCCAAATACGCTTATAAGTGCAAGGGAAAGGTTGTTAATGAAATTGACAGAGGGACCTGTCATGCCACCATAATATTCGGCATCGTAATAGGCGTTCACCGCTTCTTTGTTCTTTGAATCAAAGCGGTTAATAATGGTTTCCTCTTGGTCATAAATTTTAGTGGTCTTTTGACCAGAAATGATTTCTTCCACAAACCCATTTAGCTCTCCCAATTTGGCTGAACGTTTCCGAAACAGCGGTCGTACCTTGCCTGTCATATACTTTGTTAACAATATTGAAATAGGAATGGTGATGGCAAATATCAGCACTAAAATAGGAGCTATAAAAAGCATCATGACAAGAGATCCCAGCACTGTAATGACACTAGTACATAGTTGAAGCATATCAGAGGACAAGGATGCATTCACAGTATCAATGTCATAGGAAATCCGACTGATAATGTCACCAGTTTGATGGCTGTCAAAATAACTTACGGGCAAATCAACCAGTTTTTCAAATACATCATTACGCATTTTAAAAATAACCTTCTGGCTCAAATGGATCATTAAAACTGAAAGTATGTAGGAAAGCAGAGCCGAAAGGAGATAAAATATAATCATCAAAAAACAATTATAATAGACTTCCTGAAATTTCACCTGTCCCTTTCCAAAACCGATAGCATCAATAGCATAGCCAGATAGCATGGGTCCAATCAGTGCCAATATATTACTGACAATCGTAAGTAGTATAGCAAGAAATACCATCCATTTGTACCGAAATAAGTATTTCCACAAACGCAGAAGAACTTTTTTGGTATCCGTTGGTTTTGCTTTCGGTTTCTCCATATTATGCAATTACTTTGCCCCCCATCTGAGTCATACTGATTTCACTGTAACTTTCACAGTTTTGTATTAATTGCTCATGCGTACCGTATCCAATGGCTTTGCCCTCCTCTAAAACAAGGATATGGTCGGCATACATTATAGAGCTTACGCGTTGTGCAATAATAATTGTTGTAGTATTCTGAAAATTCTGTACAAGCGCTTTGCGCAGCAGAGAGTCCGTTTTGTAATCCAGAGCACTAGATGAATCATCCAAAATAAGTATTTCAGGTCGTGCAGCTAATGCACGTGCCACCAGGAGTCTCTGCTTCTGCCCTCCACTCAAATTAGAACTTCTATTTGTCAGAATATGATCATAACCATCTGATAAGGAATCAATGAATTCTTTTGCCTGTGCATATTCGGCTGCTACTTCGATTTGTTTCCTGCTTAATCCTCGACCAAAATCAATGTTGGCTGCAATGGTATCGGCAAACAGAACATCGTTCTGAAATACAATTCCAAATTTAGTGTGTAGCTTCTTAGGTGGAATACTACAGATATTATCCCCATTAATACGAATCTCACCTTGATCTACATCATATAACCGAAGCAACAGGCGAATCAACGTGCTCTTTCCACATCCCGTAGCTCCTATGATTCCCAATGTTTCACCTTGCTTTAGCTCAAAGCTAATATCATCTATATTGTCTTTACCTTTATGATAAGAGAAACACACATGATCAAATGTAATGTGGTATCCATTGTCGATGTGATTTTTAGGTTCTAGTTTTAGATCCTCCTGTGTATCCAGCACTTGGCATATTCTGTTGGCTGATGCGCTTCCTTTAGAATACAGTACAAACATTCGGGTTATCGAAAGCATAGCGTTCAGTATGATAATAAAGTAAGTAAGAAACGCTATTATTTTTCCTGGAGGAGTTAGTCCCGCGTTAACCCTGGATGCACCTACAATAATGACCATAGTGAGTCCTGTGTTTAAAAATAAGTTCATCATTGGATTTGTGAGAGCCATAGTGATACCAGCTTTTTTCTCCCTATTTACCACATCTTCGTTTACATCAGAAAAGCGTTGTTTTTCATGATTTGTTTTTGAGAGCGCTTTTATCACACGAATTCCGGTAATATTCTCACGTACTGTGCGCACAAGAATATCCACTGCTCTCTGCTGTCCGCTATAAAGAGGTATACTTTTCTTAGTGACTAGGTATACCAGTAGCCCAATAAATGGAATAATAAGTATCAAAATCAGTGATAGTACCGGTTCTAGTGTGAGAGTAACAATGATACCGCCCAGCAGCAATATTGGTGCCCGTACTCCCAGTCGCTGCATCATACCAATCAACTGATGAATGTTGTAAGTATCAGAGGTAAGCCTAGATTCCAATGAAGGTATGGTAAACTCATCCATCTGCCGACAGGAAAAATAAGAAATCTTTGAAAACAAGTCATGGCGAATGGCTTCAGTCGTGTCTTTTGCTACTTTGGATGCCATACGATTTGCTATGATATTTGTAACGAGTGCCACAACAGAACAAAGAATCATAATAACGCCCCAGATCAGAATCAGAGGAACATCGTGCGATGGAACAATATCATCAATGGTATATGCTAAAATCCATGGCAGCAGCAAATCCATAATGGTACCAATAAATTTCAACATAAGTCCCAATGTCATTCTAGGGAGATAGGGTTTCAAATAAGTTAGGATTTTTCGCATGATTTTCCTTCCATTTCTGCTTCCTTCTCCACACATGACATAGCTTTATTCATCATGTGCTCCATCATAGAATTCAAATGCTGTAGTTCTTCTTCAGTAAAATCTTCAGTTAGGAATGCATTCCATTCCACTAAAAGAGCATGCACCTTTGGGTAAACATCTGAAGCCTTTTGAGTGGGGAAAATCTGCATAATCCTTTTATCTTTCTCGCTAGGAATTCTAGTGATGAAACCTTTTTGCTCCAACAATGTCAATTGGCGAGTTACATTGCTTTTATTAATATAAATCATCTTTGAAAGCTGTTCCTGAGAAATACCTGGATTCTTGCATATTTTTAAAATATAGGAATGTTGGTAGCCATTTAAACCTTCATTCTCAAGCTTACCATTTCTGTATAAGATTGCACAACGCCAAGTTCTGCTGATATATTTCATAATAAATTCCATAAAGTGTCTCCTATATGTTTATTCGTTGCAAGCGCAACTAATTTACAAAAGAATATCACTTTTTTAAAACTATGTCAATTATTATTGTGTACTAAAATAATGTTACCCATATAAATCATTTCTCTAAAAAAGACGATTCCAGATTAAAAATTAATCCTGAATCGTCTTTCATTATCATCTCAGATACCGCTGCAAAACCTAGCCCTTTAGCCTTCAGCTTTGAATTTATTATAGAGAGCAGAGCTAACGCTCTACTGCCTTAATTAAAACCGCACCAGCTTATTCTCCTCTTGAGGCTCTGGCTGCTTCAACCATGGCTAAGTATCCCTGAACTGGTACATAATCAGGTATTGAGTTTCCTGAACCTAGAGCAAACCCGCCATGTCCTATTGAGTATCCAATTACTTCTATCACAATCTCTTTAATTTCTTGTTCATTTTTTCTACATAAATGGTCAGTGTCTATGCCACCAAAATTACCAATTTTATCACCATAACGGTTTACCCATTCCGAGAATGGTGCGATCTGGTCTTCATTAGAATGCTTGGCATCTATTTTAGCAACAGCAATAATTTCATCCATTACATCAAATATTTTGCCACAAGAGTGAAGTAGAAAAGGTTTATTATAGGAATGAATCAGTTCTACCAATCTTTTATACTGGGGTATTATATGAGTTCGAATATCCTTTGGAGGGATGAGTGTTCCGATCTTATAGCCTAGATCATCACCAAATCTACATACACAGTATGTATCTCCAAATTTCTTCAAAATCTCATCCCATATTTTGTACATTACATTTCCTATTATTTTAAACAAGTCAGCATAAAGTTCAGGATCATCGACTGAGATATAGCATAGATCCGTAAAACCTACTATGTCTTGTACCAGTTCAAAAACCCCGTAGCCTCCACCTCCTATAGCTTTCATACCCTGAGGCATTACTTCTCCAAGCAAAGTAAACTCCTCAGTATATTTTTTAAAGAACAGCTCTGGAATTTCATCCCAGGGATACTTTAAAAAATCTTCTCTACACTTAATGGCACCCGGCATATGTCCACCAAGTGCACCGGCTCCCGGCATAATAGCTCCTATATTTTGTTCAAAAGATACTGTATCATATCCCATTTTCAGATAAAAGCCTGTATAGTTTCTATAGAATTCTTTTTTATCTGCTCTTGACCCATTGGCTAAATCACCAAATTGTTTATTCAGTATTTTTTCCATCACCCCTACCGAAATTGCATGCTCATACAAAGGCATTCTATCAGGTATTATATTCTTTGCAGCTTTTACTATATTTGTATAATCAGGTGTAAATTCTTTCATATAAGATCCTCCTTAGCTTTTGCCAATCTACTATTATAATAGCCCATTTAATGTAGTATTGTATAGATTGATTCTTGCTCATTCCTTTGCAGTTCTTGACTTTTTTATATCTCCTGGTGGATATTTGCGAATCCGCTTAAATACTCTATTAAAACTAGATACATTGTAAAAGCCAACTTCATAGGCTGTCTCAGAAATATTAACATCTTTGGAAAGAATAAGTTTTTCAGCATAATCATGAAAATGAGGCTCAGTATTTATTTTCTCTTTTTGATTGTCCGATATTAAAATTTCTACTGCAAAAACCTCAGTCTGAGTCACCGCCAAAGGATTCCATTGTACTTGTTCTAATATATGCCATAAGTGCAGATAAGACAGAAAAATAAATTACGAACTTCTCTCTACTCGACATGAGTAATGCTATCGTCTTGTGTATTTCATCACTTCGTTTGCCGTTGATAGTTTGAGAAACAAAGTACTAAACCATGTCCGCAAGATGGAGATAAATTGCTTTTTATTAGCAATATGCTTTGAGTGGGTCCCGTACATTGTTGACAACTAAAATGTTTAAGCGTAGTATAAAATAAAACGGGGGATTAACTCAGCGGGAGAGTGCTACCTTCACAAGGTAGAAGTCGTTGGTTCAAGTCCAACATTCCCTACCAATTTTGGGGGCGTAGCTCAGCTGGGAGAGCGCTGCGTTCGCAACGCAGAGGTCAAGAGTTCGATCCTCTCCGTCTCCACCACACTTTGTCTGAAAACCCTTATATATAAGGGCTTTCAGCGTTATATGAGAAAAAACGGCATTGAATTTTTAATAAAAATTATAAAATTCAATGCCGTTTTTAATATTTTAAGGATAATGTAGAGATATATCTGCTACATTGATGTTATTAACTTTTCTATTCCCACCATATTAATTGCTCTTTTCAAATTATATGCAAGAAGACTAAGCCCCAGCTCTGCTGTTGCTTTTTCTTTACCCTTGCAAAGAAGATAGTGTGCTCCATGATACCACTTTACAGTACCAAATGGATGTTCTGATAAGCACATTCGTTCTTTCATCTTGTGTTTATCTTCTCGTATACGAAGAACTACTTTTTTATTGATATGGTCTCTTCGGTCAAGAGTATGATTGAAGGGGTTAATTCGAACGTTTTCAGGAATGGTATTGAGCCGAAATTTTGTAGTTCCATACATTTTTACTGGTATATATTTTGTTTCAGGCCCAAAACTCACGGTTTTATGATTTTTAGAACTGGTGCATTTGTTTGGGCACTGCCGACATGCTTCTTTGCTACCATATATGGTGTTCTTTCCTCGCATTTTTAGTTTTGAAAGTATGTTTCCCCTGGGGCAGGTTGCAGTTCCATCTTCGTTTAACGTAAAGCAGCTTAATTCGGATTGCTCCTGTAATTCTACCTCAATTGCAGTATTTTCATAACAGGCAGGAAGTACTCCTGCAGCAATGCATTTTTGTATGTCTTCAGGTTTTGTGGAGTGCTTTTCTTCCTCACTAATTTTAGCTTCTACGTAGTCAATAGAATAAAGTCTTTCTTCTTTGTCATATTTCATTGCTACATTTGGTATAATGCCATTCATTACGCAGTTTAAAATGTCTTTTCTACTTTCATAGCCTTTATCAGCAACAATTTCAAGAGTTTCTGTTTCTAACATTTCTCTGGTGCTGTCCGCCACTTCCTTAAGCAACCCTTGATCTGTGCAACAGTTGGTAACCTCATAATCAGCAATCAAATGGCTGCCTTTGTCTACCGCTGTCTGTACATTGTAACAACAGTGAAAACCATCCTTACTCTGCATAACTCGTGCCTCTGGGTCTGTAGTAAGTTTCTGAGTTTCGCCTGTTTCAATTAGTTCCTTGAGAAAGCCTTCATATTTTTCTTTTCTCCCAGTTAATTCATTGATAGCGGCTTTTATTTGCTCTCGTGTATATTCAGAACTGCATTTCTCGGAGGTATCCTGGTCATCCATCTGCGAGAGATATTTTGTAATATTCTCATCAATTCTTTCAAGCTTCTTTTTTAAAGTATCCTGGTTATATGAGTGGCTTTTACTGTTTACAGCCCTGAATTTGGAGCCATCTATTGCTAGAAGTTCCTTCTTATACAAATCCAATTTAAGACATAATTTCACAAATGCCCGAAATACGTTTTTGATAGCTTTTGAATTATCCTTGCGGAAATCTGATATCGTCCTGAAGTCAGGAGTAAGGCGACCCAGAAGAAAGAACAATTCTATATTTCGTGTACATTCAGCCATTAGCTTTCTGCTGGAGCGTATTTTATTAAAATATCCATATACATAAAGTTTAAGTAAATCTCTCGGATTATAGCTAGGTCTGCCAGTGATGTTTGGAATTGATCTTTGAAAGCCTAATTCATCTATATTAAGACTATCAATGAATGCATCTATCACACGAACAGGGTTATCCTGTCCAATTAAGTCATCAATACAATCAGGTAACAGCATTATTTGTTCTCGTTCTTGACCAATAATATATTTCATAAAGCACCTCGGAGATATACATTTGATATATATATTATATCATGAACAGTGCATATTTGCTGCGTTATAAGCAGTTTTATTGTTATAGAATGACATGTATTATAGAGCAATTATTGTTATGAATACATAGAAGTTAATAGGCTTTTCGGACAGTCTGACCAAAATATTTTGTTGAAAGCTATCGCATCCGAAATTGGTGCGGCGGCTTTTGTTTTTTTGTAACATAATAGAAAACAAGGATTATTTATACGATCTTGAGCAACCGATACTTTAATGCACAAGTTGAATCTGTAATTCCTCCATAGCCTTCTCTAAAACACCATAGAAAACCATATTTAGAAGTTCTCCTCTACGCTTGTACCAAGATACTGCGTAATTATTTTCTTTATATAATATTTTACTTGTCGTTCCATCTGCTCATGCGATAAATTAATATCTTTTATCCATTGAAAGTAGTGTGATAACTCGTGTACTATAGAGCAAAGCATAGCTGTTAAAGCTGTATCTTTAGCAGTTAAAAGTACATTTACACCCTATAGCAAATTGCTATTCAAAATAAAAGTTTATTTCATATGGGGTCGTCCCATATATAATTTCAGGTTTTTTACTATTTCTTAGAATCTCTTTGGAAATTCTGTCAATACTTTTTATTCTTGATTTTATATAACCTTTATCTTTAAATCTAAATTTTGTTGTAGCAATTAATTGCTTTACATATTCATGTGCATAATCCATTCTCTTTAAGTTAAGTAAAGCCCATAAATATATACTTAGCAAATCATTATCTGTCTCATAATATTTTGTAATTTCAGTGAAATTATTTTCTATCTCTATGAAATTATTAGTTATGAAATAAACAAATAATGAAGTTGGAGCCCATGCATCATATTCGCTTAGATTACTAAGCATGCCTTTGGCAATTAACTCCGCTCCATTGGCATCACCAATCTCGGCCAAACATATTGCTTTAGCTTCAAGATCTATTCCAGATTCTAAATGGCATAAATTAATATAATCATTAGCTTCTTCATATTTCTTTTCTCCCATTAAGGCTCTAGACAATAAATGATAGTTTTCTTCTTTACTATCCAAATCAACTGCTTTACGGGCTGCAGCTAAAGCACTTTTATGTTCTGAATTTTCAATATATATTTCCCCTAGTAATGCATACGATAGCTCATTTTCATTATATTCTATTGCCGTATTCAATAATTTAACAAGTTCCTTTTCAGAAACATTGCGTCTTCTTTTAAAAAATGCATTAGATTTGCCTTCTTTATAATAAAAATAAGATAAATTATGAAAACTTAATCAACAGGGATTCTGCTTCATATTTTTAAAAAACAATTCTTCTGCTTTATCAACATCACACTCAACTAAATAATCAAAAGCCATTTTATTTGTCTGAATTATAAAATTATCCATATATATACTCCTGATATCCATTTATGGCGTACCGCTGAAAATGGTACCTCATATACTAAATGTAATTTTATAGCGTCCTTGCTCATTTCTTTTTTCCAATCAAGACTATCACTGTTAGACATAAAAGTAAAACTAAAGTGAAACGTTGTAAAATAGCCTATCTGCAAATTTTGATGGATTGTTTTTAGTACGTCTAGCTTTTAATTATTGAGTGTAGATATGCTGAAACGGCATAATAAAATTGATAAACTAAAATAAACCAATCGCCTTTTCTTATGGGTGATCTCTTGTTTCAGTATACTTATTTACAATCAAATCTGCATATGACTAAGCTTGTCTTTCCTCGCCAATCTTAGTCAACTTTATGTTATTAATCCATTGAAAATAATGTGTCAACTCATGTGATATTGAACACAAGATAGATGCCAATGCATCATCCTGACATAATTTTTGTTTTATTTCATTAAGATCACCAGTAGCGGTAAATATCTTGTCACCTTGACAATTATTCACAGCTTATGAGTAAATAAGCTGTTCTCATAATTCTTCATATGTTAATTCCGGTAATCTCATCAAAAATATTAAGCCATCGTAATAATATTTTAATGGTTCAATCTCAAGCCATACAGAATCATCAAATTGATATGATTTAGAATCTATTTCTTTAATATAACCATTTTCATTTACCCTATTAACAGGGTTATTTCTACAAAATGTAGTGAAAAATAATCTACAAATGATTAAAATATCTCAAGTTATATATAACTTTTAATAATGCGAATAACAAAAGTAAGGCATATATCCACTTTGATCCCTTCTTAATAAAAATAAGTTTATATGTTCCAACGCAAATTATGATAGCAATTAATAAAATATTGATAATATTATTAATAATAGTACATCCTCCTTTTATATTTCGATAATCAATAAATAAAATTGTTTGTTGCATAGTTAAAATCATCTCTTGCTGTCAAATAATTATCCCTCCATACCAATTTGTAGCTAATACAATACCTTCATTGCCACCCTTCCTATTCAACTCTTTGCCTGATCCCATACAGAAAATGAAACCCACGCATCAATTAATTTATTTGTCTGTTTATTATCAAGAGCTAAATAGAATCCCCACCAATATTTATGGAAGCCCGGCTTTAGCATTTTGTATTTAGGAAGTTTTGTTCTGCTTTCCGGGAATAGGTAAAAACCTTTTTATTAATACTAGTTCTTTATTTTAAGTGCTAACTCAATTTGTAAATTATTGGATATAAGTTTTCCCTATTAGTGTCGTTCTGTATCCAATAAAAGAATATCTACTATAAAAAGACCTTGTAATAATAGCATCATTATAATATTAAATTTAAGAATCTTGACTTTCATGGTGAGGACAGCCAAACAAATAACATTCTTCCTCAATTTGTGGCTCAAATACAATTAACGGCTTATCTCCATTCTTTATTTGATTATATAGAAAATCATATTGTTGTACTTCGATTGATAATGTTTTTATCAATGCATTTTTATTATCCTCATCAATCTCTGTATCATTGGAAGCATCTTGAATAGACTCTTTATTGTTTTTGATGGTTGTTTTATAAAACCTGTTAGCTTCCTGTAACATATTTGATCTCATTAACATATATTCATACATTCCAAACTCTGTCGGAGAAACAAGATAAACTTCAAAAGCCATTTTCAAAAGTTCTGTTGCTTTAGTAAAGCTTTCATTGAAGTAATATATTTTTAGTATGTCAATATAATCTATAGTTCCAATAGATTTCACATCTGTAATGCTCTTTAAATAATCAGCAATACTTTCCGCTTCATTTTTTTACCCAATAAAGCCATGCAAATACCATAATTTAAATATGGTTTAAATGAATAATCCTCAGAAATTCTTAGTAAATGAGATTTAAAGAAGTGTACTGAAGCTTGTTCATACTTCTCCTGTTTAAATAAGGCCACTCCCAAATTATTATAGTTTGCTACAGTTTCATTAATATTTATCGCAATTTTTAATGCACGTATTGCTTCTTCGTACTTATTTTTTTTTAAATATAACTCGCCTAACATTGAATGTGGAAATGACGACTTAGGATTTGTCAATTTAACTTTTTCAAGTATCTTAATTGCTTCATTTTCGCCATCACTCCAAACTCCATCGGATAAGTATCCTTCACACATATAGATATAAGCAATATTATTTAGTAATTTTAATGAAGTTTTATTCTTTATTTTAGTTTTTAGTAATTCTATGGCTACCTCAAATTCATCATTTTCAATAAGGACACAGGCATATAAACAAATAATGTCTTCATCAAATGGGCTTTTTTTAAGTTCAATTTCAAGACGCAACTTTTCCTTTAATAAATCCATAACTAACCTCCCGTTCTAAATAAATAGCTTCAATTATGAGCCCTGCTGATGGATATACTTTTTTGCATCTTCCCAAATAATACAGCTCACTCCATTCATAAATCTTTGATTTTATTGTATCATGCTTGTATTACTTTCTCTCTGGAATACTATACCACTTTTCTTCGAGCATATAAAAAGTGCTCACACACCTTTTTATTGTGGTCAAAGATACCATGCTATTCAGCTAGTGGTTGGAAACTGCCAGCCCCATAGTAGACTTCACTTTCAAGTTAATCGTCATGCACGGCGCACATAAAAAGCTGATAGAATATTTTCTATCAGCAACTTTTATACTAATCACTATTAAGTTAGACTTCTATTTCATCGTCCTTGCTCATTTTTTTTCCAATCAAGACTGTCACCGTTAGACACAAAAGTAAAATTACAGTGAAATGCTGTAAAATAGCCTATTCGCAAATTTTATTGGCTTGTTTTTAGTACGTCTAATTTTTAATTATTGAGTCTAAATACACTGAAAATGCGTTATAAAACTTAAAAATATTTGCACATTGAATTTCTGTATCGTCTTTTGAAATAATAAAAACACTAGATTTCTCCAGTGCTTTTATTCGATATAACATTTTTATTGCAAGTTGTTGCTATTAGCTCTTTTGTCCCTAATTTCTTTAATTTTTTTAATTGCCTTATCAGCTGACTCATTTGTTTTTTTGATTAGTTCATGAGGCGTCATATGTTTAGTTTTTTCATAATTTTCATATCTAATATTATGGATATCTTCTATTGTAAATTTTTCACTTACTTGCATACTACTCATCTCCTTCTACAATCATTGATGGAGGTACTATATTTACTTCCTTATAATTCATGAGTTTGTTAATAGCTCCAACTTTATTAATGGTATTTACATTTACAAAGTGTTTGAAATTCCAACTCACAATATAATCTATGTTTATCACAGTAGCCAGAGCAATATGTCTTAAATCATCCTTGCTTTTTCCCTTTAATACACCATAGTTTAAATACTCTGACGTAAGTGAAATATTTTCTTCATTTTCCGCTACTTGCTCAAAATTAATTTCAGCTAGATAATTATAAAGCAATTCTCTTTTCGGTTCAGGACACTTTTCAATTTCTTCTAACGTAATGTTTGAAACTACTGCAGTAAATTTCTCTTGCTTTATTTGTTCCCATAAAATGAGAGTGTCGTTCATTTTATCTGGTACATCTTCAGCTGATAGATGACTTATTACTGAAGTATCAAGGTATATTCTAATTTTCTTCATATTTGTAGCACCACCTTTAATTACATTATACAAAACTATTAAATATTTCTCAAATATGTTTTACATTATGTGATATTGGGGATAGCACGCACCTATAATAAGTTCCTGCTATATTTAACTTTAACCTTTTATATATTTAGGCAAAGTAGACGAATTGAAACCTCTGCTTCGCGGCTTACTAAGTATTAGGGTATATCATCCCTCCCATTCTCTACTTCCCATTCTGCTGACTACCCTGATCATCAATATAATAATTGTCTTTCATTATCATCTCTTATGAGCTACTGAAGTTACGGTTGTTTATGCTTTCATTTACGTTATTTACATTTAATTGAATTCAAACATGATTTTAAAATGATTGTAACACTCTTCACAAATCCAATAATTAGTGTCTACAGTGCAATAGCCATAACTGCTCTCAATAAATTTTCCCCAACAGAACTCACAATGTTCATGTTCCCACTCTTCACATTTGGGATGATATTGGCCATAAATTAATTCTTTGCCACGTAAATAGTTAATTTGATTTGTTATTCTCCAATCTTTTTCATCAGGCATATTCTTTTACCTAACCCTTCATCAATGATTTATTAACTAATAAAGTTATTTGGGTTGAATATCAGCATTAGGAAATATTATCTCTAGAATGTCAAACGTGTCCACAATTTCTGCCAGCCTTTGATTTCGGTGACCCCCTTCAGCTTTTAAGGAAGATTCTTGTATTGTATGAACTCATAATACGATTCTTTTATTTTTCTATGGATGTTCATGTGTTTCAGCATACTCATAAACAATAAAATTTGCATATGATGTAGCTTGTCTTTCTTCTCCAATTTCAGTCAACTTTATGTCATTAATCCATTGAAAATAATGAGTTAACTCATGTGATATTGAACGCAATATAGCTGCTAATGCGTCATCATGACCGCGTTTTCTCAATAATTCTTCATAGTCACCAGTTGAAACGCGAATATATGGCTCATAATTCTTATCAAATGGTCCAAAAAAAGTAGCAGAAACATATTCACCATCTAAAGTTTTTATTTTTTTAGAAAATTTTACGTAAACCGGTATTCTCATAGGGAAATAATAGTTTCTTCTTAACCATTTGCAAAATACTATACATGCTCGTTTTACTTCCTCATTTACATCCTTATCAAATCTAAGACGCAAACCAGCTCTATGATCTTTACTATGTAAATTATAATATTTTTCCAAATTTATTAATGTCCATATATGCATATTAAGTCAGCAACCACCACTTCAAGTGGTGGTTTGATTTTAGCCCTATAAGGGCTCTATTGCTTGCACACCTAAAAGGTGGGCATCGTAAGCATTTTTACCAACTGCCTCTTA